>PVMK01145979.1_pt1 | contig 29335 bp, 29 predicted proteins | sample 1853481 | NCBI WGS metagenome assembly PVMK01 (sample SAMN08533507, study PRJNA380276) | Marine sediment metagenome, whole genome shotgun sequencing project.
CCAGTAGATAATCCCGGTCCGCGTCTGTGATTCCACGATTGATAATGAGATCTCTGGCGGCGTCCTTGTCTTCAGAGTCCATGTGGGGGATCCCCAGGAGGCGGGCCACATTGATTAGGGAGGGACTTTTATAACCGTCACGGTCGTACAATAGCTGCCGACTTTCGGGATATAGATCTACCTGGCGGCGTGGCGTTGGCCAACCCAACTCCAGAAAACAGCCGATATCTCCCATGCCGGAAAAACAAACAAATAGACTATGTTCGTCGGTGGCAAACGGGACTGGCCGCCGCATTTCATTACGCCACAGCTTGACCCACTCGCCGGTAACCAGATCGACGGCTGCAAGGCAAACGGGGTCAGGTGTTTCGCCCGGATCCGCCACATATTCAAAGTCAAAGACCCATATATGCGCGTAGCCGTGCAGCCGCTCCATTAAGCCAGGCCCATCAGGCGTTGAAGTACGGGATCCTCCGGGTCAGTGATGGTGAAGTTGTCCCCGAATCCCGCCCGCAGGTAATCCGGGAGCTTATGTTTAGGCCATTCCGGCTCGGGGATTGCCACGCGCGCGGCCAGCACATCATAACCTTTTGCCGCCATATTACTTTGCACCCGGATCCACTGTTGTTTTGCTAATTCAACAGCCAGCCGCATTGACTGGTGCCAGGAGTTATCCTTGCCATCAGTGGGGACCGGGTGCGTCAGCCAAACGAAGGGATTACCCTGGCGATCTATGGCGACCGTGAGCCGGACCCGTTTCGCGCTCTCCGCTACCTGCATTGCAGCATCGGGCGTGAGAAGATAGATCTCGCCAGTGCTCTCCAACTTTAGGATATACGCCTCTAGCGTCATGGCAGGATCATCGCTGGCCCGCACAAATGCATCCTTTGCCGGGTTGCCGACTTTGCAAGTCACCAGTAATTTTTCGGCGGCGATTAGCTCCTGGGAAGGCGGTGCGGCAAAGGCAGCAGGGTTGAAGGGGTCGGCTTTTTCTAGGCCGGGTTTGTCGTGCAACTCCGCCACGATGGCGGTAGTATTGTCTGCGGTGGACATATTCAGTGTCTCCTTGTTTAAGTGATATTGCCCCGGCCTCTGGTTTACGCTGAAGGTTCGGGGGTTTCTTTAGGCGCAATGCGGTTTCAAGCTGGCTTTGATGTACTCAACCGCACCCCGGCGACTGGACAGAGTTTTCCGGCCTCGCTTGTAGGTGGGTATCGGGATTTGTCCACGCGAGCGCATGACGGATATGGACTGCGGCTGAACCCGCAGGATTTGGGCCAGCTCTTTATCGTCGATCAGGTCGTCGAGAAATTCTTGGTCGGTGAAATTTTCGTGGGCTGTGCTAGTCATTTGGGCTATCTCCGTAAAATGAGCTAGCCCTTATTATGTACGACTAAAAACAGTTAAACATCAAGGGGGGGGACGTAAACGAAAGCGAGCGACGCTCATTTTCGTTTTTTATTCTCTGCTTTGAAAATTTGCCGGATTCTGGTAGCCGTAATGGTGAAGGGAGTGCCAGCCAGCCGTTCCTCGATTTTCGTTGCGAGCTTATGTTTAGGTATGCCTTCAGCTACCAGTGCAGCCCGTTCCTCCAGTACAGCCTGTTTATTCTCATCTGCATCTGCGGACCTGACATCTTTACTTTTATCAGCGGCGTTATGCGCGTTCTCCTTACGCTTCCTTAGTGGCCTGAAAATAGGCACGACAGTCTTTGCGCGATCACACCACATCCCCGCCCTGAAAGCTGCGGCCATGGCCTCTTTGAGATCACCATCGGATAGCGCCTGCAAGGCTGAATTACCGTTTAATCTGGCATTGCGGATTGCGGGTAGGGCGGGCTGAATATAATCCGCACCGAACTCGTGCTCCAGTTCTGACCAGTGCGTGAAGATATACTCAGTATCATCGATTAACTGGCCCAGCCAGGCGCGGGGGTCAGTTGCGATAGCATCCTCATCCTGAGTCGATATGTCCAGCAGCTTCGGCCCGCGGGGCTGGCTCATCCCACCACCTCCAACTTGACCACGTTATCCACGGGACGACCGGCGAGGCGTAGTATCTCCGCTTCAATTTTGCGCAGCTCCCCGGCAAGATCCAGGCCTTCACGCTGGACGTATGACCCCATAGTGATATCACCCGATAACAGGTGATTCATTAACAACTTAACTTTTACCAGATCGCAGACTTTCAGCCCGTAGGTAGCAAATGACCTGCGCAAGTCGTGATTGGTCCAGTCGAAATCAATGGCCTCCGCTACCCTGGCGCGATATGTCCTGCCATCATTGGGGACTGTGAATACCCTCCCCTCTTTTTTGCGGCGGTCATATAGCTTGTCGCGAAGGTGGTGAGGGATGGGGAATTCAACAGATTTGCGGTTTTTGGGGTCAGGCAAGACATAGGTATTGGTCTTGAAGTTTACATCCTGCCAGCGCAAGCCCTCGGCTTCATTCAGGCGCACACCCGACAAAATAAGAAACAGATAGAACTGGCTCACCTGCTCGTCATCGATCGCCTCCACCTGGTCGAACCATTCAGCCAGGTACTCCTCTTTCAGCCAGTTTGCCTTTGGCTCGGGGACATAGAGCCCATCAATGGACTCGGCGTATAGGGTGACAGGGTTTTCAGGGACAAGGCCCCTGTTTTTCTTTTGCTTGCGCGTCCAGTTCCATACTGCAGACAATGACCGGCAACCAGCCGCAGCCTTGGCCTTGCTGCGCTTTTCCATCTTGCGCACACAGTCAGATATCACATCCTCGGTCACGTCCACCAGCGGCCCCTGGTAGGTGTCCTCGCCTAGCAACCGCTCTATGTCATAGCGGTAATCGCTTTTTGTCCTGTCCTTCAAAGGGAGCTTTTGCTTGCCGGTGCGCTTTTCATCCAGGTAGACCTCGACAGCACCGCTGGCCGTTAGCCCTGTAACCGCCTGTGCAACCTTCTCAGACTGTCTTTGCTCTATGGGATTATTGCCCTTAACAACCGCGCTGAGTTCCTCTAGGGCGCGCTCACGGGCTATTTCGGGCGGCATGGCTGGAAATCGGCCATTGGGGATGCCTGGACGCTTGGTGACGCCATCGATGGTAGCCCGGACATGGTAGGTAAGGTTGCCCGACTTCTGAAGGGTGACCCCCAACTGCGGCACCTTGGTGTCGTAATACCGGGTCATCGATTCTTGCGGCTGGCCGTAGCCGGGGATGCCCCTCAGGGCTGTCTTGGTAAACTTGAAAGGCTGGGAATAATCGATATGCTGTTTTCTAGCCATGATGCACCTCCAACGTGCCTTGTGGTTAGGCCCTCGGGGGTGTTGTCGCACTCTCGGGGGCTGTCTCTTAAAAATCCGATGGGATTTCCATACACATTATATACACATTGGGACGTTAATTGGAATAATCCGATGTGAATCTAAATTAAGCCCAGTTAATGCTTTATTTGATTGTATATCAATGGGTTAGGTGGCTTCTAGGGGGAAAGTGCATAAATATCAATTGGTTATAAAACAACCAAAAAACGGATTCAAAATCCGGTGCTAGCGATAGCGTGCCGGTTCAAGTCCGGCCTCCGGTACCATTACACCCGTAAAATCAATGGGTTACACGGTATTTTAAAAATACCCAACACAGTAACCACTATTAATTTGTTTTTTTGCAAAATCAGGGCAACAGGTCATGGACCGCCGCCTGCGCGGGGATGACCTTAATCAGTGTATCATTAGAAGTAAGTATCGACAGGTGATAACAGGTGTCTGGTCCCAGATTTATTTTAACCGTGTTTGCTGTACTCGCCGTGGCGGGGTGCAAGGTGGAGATTACTGTCCCCGCAGGTGGAAGGGTGGTAACTGCGTCTGGCACGAATCAGTGTTACAACGGACAAACCTGTGTGGTCGATGTTACTGATATTTTTTTCGATGAGACATTCTCAGCGCAGCCCAATAATGGCTATGAATTCGCCGGGTGGAAAAAGCAGTGGAAAGGGCTGTGCGGCGGGAAAAACACGCCATGCCGTCTGTTTACCTCCGGGTTCGAAGGTAATGAAAAGTTGATGGCAATACTGCGTTCGGATGATTCCTTCTATCTCGAACCAGTTTTCACGAAAGTACTGAGCGGTTCATACGATGCAGAGTATTGGAAACAGTTGGTGGAGGAGCTTGATTCCGGGGAGTACACCTCTGACAGCAAAATTTATTCGAGACTTCCAGATGTAGCAAACTGCGACCCGGGCAGCTTAACCGGGACTGCAAAAAACAGAGCGCTGGAGGTGTTGAACGAAGTGAGATCGCTGCACGGCTTACCCGATGTTCAATATGATTCGTTTTATGATGCTGAGGTCCAATCTGCCAGCCTGGTGCAGCGCGCCAACAACTATATCAATCACCACCCGGCCCAAAATGATAGGTGTTACACGGCACTGGCCGGGTCCGGCTCTTCAAGTTCCAACCTGCACCTTAGCAGCAGTTCGGATAACGGTGACCCGGCCGGGAATATTTTGTCGTGGATACAAGACAAAAATAATGTGTCCACTTTCATGGCGGCTGGGCATCGTCGCTGGTCACTGTATCCCGCACTTGGATATATAAGCTATGGTCAGGTTAAGGGCGCAAGCGCACAGAAAGTATTTCGCTTCGGCATGGAGTCTGGTGAGCCGGCACCACCTGACCTGGATTTTGTGGCTTTTCCCTACCAGGCTTATCCATACATACTGGTGGAAAAGGGTGGAAAAACCGCCCCGTGGAGCCTCTCCATGGTCCCATACGGAAATATGTCCAACACGTTCGACTACTTTGTCGATGCGGAAGTTAAAGTTAAGGAAAAGAGCACTGGCAAGCAGTTGTCAGTAAGCAACCTCTATTCAGATACCAAAGGTTTTGGGCTTCACAACTTCCTGTCCTGGCTGGTGGATGATTACGACTACGACACCGAATATCTTGTAGAAATCGATAATATTCAGCTGCCAGGCGGTGAAAGACGCTCCGTGAAGTATTCCGTTTATCTCGACTACTACAATTTATTTGACGTTATGGAACCGCTTGAAGCCGGCGATACAAAAAATGGAAACAAATTGCAGGGTAGCTTCCTCACCAATAATGACAAGGACAGTTACACTGTGGGCCTTGCCGGAAAAACCGTCTTTAAAGGCGATAGCAGGTTCTCTAACCAGGCGTTTTTTATTCTGCTCTACGACGATAGAAAGCGGCTCATCAAATCTTCTGATGCCACTTTCCAGGAGGTTCTGGACCCCGGTGAATACACCGTGGTCGCCAGCCTGTGTGATGGCGACGGCTTGTGTTACCAGAATGTGAAAAACTATACCATCTCTATACAGTAAGGGAGTAAACATGCATTACAGAATCGTCGCGATGTTAGCCGCAGCCGTTACGGTAGCGGCCTTTGCACCCTTACCAGCGCATGCTGGCTGCGAAGAAAAAGTGGCGGAGATCGACGCTTGGCTCGCGGACACGGATGTTGACCCGAACACACTTAGCGGTGTGCAAATGATGAGGGATCAGGGAGCCGCCATGTGTGCCCAGGGAAATGAAGCCGCGGCGATGCAGATGCTGGGAATGGTGGCGCTGGCGTTGCCGCAGACAAAATCCCAGGTAGCGGCCGAGCAGCAGGTTAACGCCGAGTCCAAAGCCAAAATCACCGACCAATTTCTAGCGGGCACCTGGTGTGCAATAGTCGATCAGGAACACTCCCAGTATATTTTTCCGGCAGATGGCACCTACAGGGCCTGTGTTCATGATTCCATGGCCGGCCCATACGGGCATTGTATGCCGCCGCAGCAACGTCGAAATGGCTGGCAAAATATAAGCGTGCCAAAACCGTTGAGCAGGACACCTGGTGCTCGGTGGCAATACCAGCAGAAACGACTACTCCACGTTCAAACGCGGCGAGTGCAAATTGTATGGGCGGTGATCCTTTCTCCGGGACGGATGGGATCTGAATTAATATTACCAATTACCAGAATTCAGGGGTCTCATCATCCTTGCGGCGCCCCTGGTCTCTTGCGCCGGTCCTCTTTGTCGAGTTCGAAGCGAATATCCTTGCGCCGCTCCTCACCGCCGCGGCGGTGACCGCGGCGCTGTTCTGGCCCCATGTACTTTTTCGGCTTGCTTTTGTCTCCGCGACTGTACGAGGTTGGGGAGACCTCCTGCGATTCAAACTGTGCTTTACGAGTGCACTCGAGGCTGGCTCCTCGGACAAGGGCTGTTGCGGAGCGGGGTTTTCGTCCTCTTCTACGCTAAAAAAGACGCTTTCGTTCAGCAGGTTGCGGGGGGACAACTGCTCTTCCTGCAGTTCCTCTACGACGACCGGGCATCGGCCACCGTAATCTTATGGCGTTGCTCCACAAAAGCGTGCAGCAACAGGCGATTACAAATCAGGTTGATGCGGCGCGGTATGCCCTCGCTGAACAGGTAAATAACGGAAAACACCCGCGGGCTGATTTGTGGGTCATTTTTCCAGCCCACTACATTCAGCCTGTGCTCCACGTAACCCCGTGTCTCCTCCTCCTTCAGGGCCTTGAGATGACTGGCGGCGATGATGCGCTGATGCACCGGCTCAAGCGACTTACTCTGCACCATATCCGCAGCTCGGCTGACCAGGCAAAAACGATTGCTGCAATGGCCTGTTGCCGTGCTGCAGATTGGTCAGCAGTCGCAACTCTTCCATCGCCCGTGATTTCAAATCCTGGGCTTCGTCCACAATCAGCAGGGCGCGCCGGCCATTCTTATCCCAGGCGAGAAATTCCGTTTTCAGCTCTTCCAGAATCGTTGATTTATCGATTCCCTTTGCTTTCACATCGAAGGCGAAGGCGACCGAGCGCAGCAGGTCGTCTTCAGCCAATTGGGTGCTCACCAGGTTGGCCACGACGACATTTTCGTCCGCCAGGTATTCGAGAAGGTCACCAATCAGGGTGGTTTTGCCGGTCCCGGGCGGCCCTGTCACCAGGACAAAGCCTTCCGCCCGCCTGAAAGCATAGGCCATATAGGCCTTGGCCTTGGCAAAGTGGGCATGTTTGTAGCAGAAACGATGATCCGGGCTGAGCCGGAAAGGGTCTGCGGTCAAATTGAAAAAGCGCTCATACATTCAGTGAAGGCCTATACATAATGACGAATACCGGGGTAAGCAGCAGATTCACCAGCCAATGGCATGGCCGCCCCCGGTAGCGGATTACAGGTTGTCGGTATCAGTTCCTTCCGCACCTGCATTTTAGTATTAAAACGCTGGCTTGCGGTAGCCTAATACCCAACAGAATAAATGGCTATTTCCCTCTACTCACATAAATTTATCCTATACTTTCCCCAATGATGCACTTTCTTCGTACACAATGTTGGCAGTCCGTCAGGCTGCTGTTCACAGCCTGTGTCGCAGCTATTTTTCTAGCCGCTGCCGGGGTGCCACTGCAAGCAGACGAACATCCTGACACTCGTGAACGTTTTGTCGAGCTCGACAGCGAAATACAGGCCATCAAGGAAGAAATCCTGGCAATCAATCGCGATATCATGCTGCTTGAAGAGTTGTCGCTGTATCCACATAGCCAGCAACTGGTCGTGCTGGTATCCGTCGCAATTGGCAGCCTGGTCAATCCCGAGCGTATAACACTGCAGCTGGACGGGCAAACGGTAAGTCAGCATGACTACAGCGCCAGTGAGGGCGCCGCCTTGCTGGAGGGTGGGGTGCACCGGCTCTACGCTGGCAGACTCAGTGAGGGTGAGCACAGGCTGGATGTATCTGTGACAGGCAGGCGGGCCAGGGATAAAGCCTTCAGACAGCAGCGCAGTGTCACCGTCACCAAGATGCCCGGTCGAAAAACTATCGAGCTGCACCTGGGTCCGGGGAAACAGCGGTCGGAACCTGGCGTGACCATTCGCCAGTGGCAGCAGTGATGCGAATCCGGCCGCCAGGAAAAATACGTACTCTCCTGTGGTGTTTGCCATTCGCAGTGGCCAGCATGAACCTACCGGCCACCGACGAGACGCAGGACACTGGACGCCTGCAGGAACTGCTCTATGGCGAAGCCCTGTTCCATTCTCATCAACAGGATTACCTCTCGGCCATCAGCCGCTTGCAACTGAGCGAAGCACAGGGCCTGTTGCCGCCTTCGTCGGACGAGGCCAGGCTGTTGCTGGCACGCATGAAACTTGCCTATGGCATGCACCTGGAGGCCGGTTTCGATTTGCATGCACTGCTCGACGAGGGGGTGCCGCCAGCGGTCAGAAACCGTGCATGGTATGAGCTGGCCAGGACTTATTCCCACAAGGGCTACAACAAGGCCGCGGCAGAGGCGCTGGCGTATGTGCAGGGTGAATTACCCACCGACATCGTCGGCGATCACCAATTGCTGCTGGCCACGGTGTTGATGTCCCTGAATCGAAATCGCGAGGCAGCACAGGAGCTGGAACAATGGCGGGGGGCGCCCGAGCTGGCGGCCTATGCGCACTACAACCGTGGGATCGCACTGGTGCGTGCAGGTGACTACCTACAGGTTGCGCCGGCGCTTGAAATGGCGGTGGAAATGCCCGCCAGGGGAGAAGAGCTGCTGGCGCTCCGGGACAAGGCCCGACTGGCACTGGGATACAGCTTTGCCAGGGAGGAGGATTACAAACGGGCGCGTAAGCAACTGGAAGCGGTCCGGCCACAGGGTCCGTACTCGAACCGGGCACTACTGGCGCTGGGTTGGATCGCATACAAGCAGGGACACAGTGAATCCGCGCTGGTTTCGTGGATGGAGCTGCGTGGCCGTTCACCCACCGACCCGGCAGTACTGGAGACGCTCCTGGTGGTGCCCGCCGTACACCGCGAACTGGACGCGATGCAAACGGCCACCCGGGACTACCAGGCCGCGATGACGGCCTATGCCAACGAGCTGAACCACCTGCATGATGCCAGGGAGTCCGTGGAAGAAGGCAGTGCCGTGTCACTGCTGCTGCAAAGCGATGGCGCCTCCGGACAGGATGCAGACGGTCAGGCCAATCAAAAGGCGACACGCTTTTTCGGACCCTTACTTGCCAGCAGAGACTTTACGGAAATGCTGCAGGGCCACGGTGAGTTGCACGCCATGCTGGATGAGGTTGACAGGGGGCTGCTTGAAATTGACTTGCTGTCGAAGGCCACAACCCCGGCGGATCATAGCACTGCCCGTTACGGGTCGCCGTCGTCAACATTGCCTCCGCCGCCCATTGTCCAGGAGCCGGCGGACTCACAGGGACAACATGCGATCGGCAGCGCCGACGATCCGCAATGGCAGCAAGAATGGGTACAGCGGCAAGGGGAGCCCACAGACCATCCGGCACCGAAAATCCCGCAGCTTCCGGAGATCGAGTCACCTCCAACTCGTGCACTGAAACCCTTTCCGGAACGCGAACTCCCCAGTCGGCCCCCGATATCCAATTACATCAGGGAGCCTCCCAGCTCGGAAATAACCGGAATGCCTGATAGCGAGATTCTGTGGTTGCCGAACTCGGGCGAGTTCTTCCAAAAGCCGGAATCCGGCGAGTTCTTCCGGAGGCCGGGAGAGGAGATGGAAGAAGACTATGCCTATCCGGATTATATCCCGCAGAAGCACACAACGCCCGGGGAGCACTACGCCTACCAGTTGAACAGGCTGTTACCGGCCGGCGAGGAGGAGCCCGGGTTTAACCCCGGTGCGGTACCGGTCGGAGAGGCCCTGCGTGAGCTGGCGGCCGTACTCAACAATACCACCCAGCGGATGGCGGAACTGAATGGGACGTTTGATCCGGCCGCGGGGATCGCCGGGCTGGAGGAGCGCATCGCAGCATTGCGCGAGCGTATTCTCAAACTGCGAGCGCGCATAGCCAATGCCCTTGTCCTCTATGAAAATTATACCCGGACCATGGCGCTGGAAGAACTGGATCGCCGCCAGCTCCTGCTGGAAGACCTACTGGAACAGGCGAGTCTGGAATTGGCAAAAACCTATGACCAGAGCAGTGATCGTTAAGGCCCTGCGCGGCCTGGCGCTGTCGCTTACCTGTGTGCTGGTTGTAGCATGTGCCACGAGCTCTGGAGTATCCACTCCAGACAGCGCGTCTGCAATCCCAGCGCCTGAGCATTTCGCAGCTACTGAGTCGGCAAGCGCGAGCCAGGAGAAAGCGATCACCGCCTATCGTGACTTTCTTGCACGTTACCCGGACAGCCCGGAGCATGACAGCATCACCCGCCGGCTAGCCGACCTGTTGCTGGAACAGGCGGCAGACTTGCATTTGCAATTGGCGACAGCGACGGCAACAACGCCGGCAGATGCCGCAAGGCTGGAGGCGGAAGCAAAGCAGGCTTATGCTGCGGCGATCAGTCACTATGAATACCTGCTGCAGAAAGATCCGCAGGGGCCCCAGAGCACCGCTGTTCTGTATCAGCTGTCCAGAGCCTACCAGGAGAGCGGCCAATCGCAGCAGGCCCTGACCGCCATCGACCGCCTGCTGGCACGGCAAGCGGATACCAACTCTCGACTCTTGGCCGATACGCGCTTCCGCCGGGGTGAACTGTTGTTTGGACAGGGCGACTATCTGGAAGCGGGGCGCTCCTACCAGGGGGTGGTAGATCTGGGGACGTCGGTGCCGGCCTATGATCAGTCGCTCTACAAGCTTGGCTGGAGTCTATTCAAGCAGGAGCGTTACAGGGACGCCCTGCCGATGTTGTTTAGCTCCCTCGAAGGGAAAATCGCCCCCGCTGGGGCCTACGATGCGCAACTGGCCAGTCTCTCCCCGGCCGACCGGGAACAGGTCGCCGATCTGCTTCGCGTCATCAGCAGGAGTTTTGCGCAACTGGGCGGCGTGGATGCCGTGGACAAGTATTTTCGCAGCAACGGCGGGCGCAGCTACGAGCAGCAGATCTATATGGCACTTGGGGCATGGTATGTCGATCAGGAACAGGTCAGTGAGGCGGCCAGGACCTGGCTGGTACTGGCGCAACGCAATCCCCTCGGGACGGAGGCGCCGCGCCTGACTGCCAGGACAATCAAGCTCTACCGGCAGGCGGGTTTCCAGCAGCGCGTGGTGGAACTGGAAACAGTGTTTGTGCAGACCTACGGCATGGACAGTGAGTTCTGGACGATACATTCGCCAGCCGACTTTCCTGATGTGGTGCAGTTGTTGCAGTCCAGCCTGCGGGAACTTGCCCGCCTCTCTCATGAGCAGGTGCGCAGCACCGGTGATGCAGATCAAGTGCGCCCGCTCATGAGAGAGGCAGAACAGTGGTACCGGCAATACCTGGCATCATTCGGGGATGAAGCGGCAGCGGCGGAGATGAATTTCCAGCTGGCCGAATTGCTGTATGAAAACGGCCAGTACCAGCAGGCTCTCGATGAATATGAGCGCACGGCCTGGTCACGCGGAGCCCATGCCCGCGCAATCGATGCAGCGCTGGGGGCGCTGCATGCCAACGGCAAACTTCTGCAACATGCCGGCGCTGCAGAGCAGGCTGCACTCTCAGAACACTCAACGACAGGCGCCCTGCGCTTCTTAACAAACTACCCGGACCACCCGGCAGCCCCGGGCCTGCTGGCGCAGACCGGCACTGTTTTACTCGAGCAGCAACAATATGACAGGGCCCTCCTTGTGAGTGAGCATGCGTTGGCGGAGTCAGCATCAACATCGACTGCGCTGCGGCAGGTGGCGTGGTCCTTGCGGGCGCAGGCGTTGTTTGCAACGCTGGACTACCCGGTCGCGGCAGTGGCCTACCGCGAGGCTCTGCAGCTTGCGGGCAAGGATGATGCGCGACGACCCGCGTTGCAGGAAGGGCTGGCGATGGCTACCTACAGGCAGGCGGGACAGGCATTAACGCTGGGCGACCAGGGCAGCGCCATAGCCTTGTACCAGCAAGCCGCAGAACTTGCGCCCAACGCCTCCCTTCGCTCGAAAGCAGAGTACGATGCGGCAACCACCCTGCTGGCACAGGAGTCTTGGGCGCAGGCCATCCGTTTACTCGATCAGTTCCGTGACGACTATCCGGATGATCCGTTGCAGCAGGAGGTCACGCGGAAGCTGGCCTATGCCTACGAACGCAGCGGTGACAACAGCCAGGCTGCAAATGAATACCTGCGCCTGGGACTGGACCGGCGACAGGCTGAGACACTACAACGCGAAGCCCTGCTGCGGGCAGTCGAACTCTATAGGCAGGCAGGCGCCATACGGCAGACCATAAGCGCCAGTGAGCGCTATCTCGAACGATTTCCCGAGCCGGCCGCGGTTGCGGTTGGGGTGATGCAGCAGCTGGCCGATCTCGAGTCGGGCAATGGAGACCCCCGCCGCAGGCAATACTGGCTGCAGGCGATCGTCAGTCTGGACCGTACGGCAGGCAGTTCCCGGACACGTGCGCCAGCGGCAGAGGCTGCCCTTGAACTGGCGCAACAGCGGCTCATTGCCTTTCAACGGGTCCAGCTGGTCAACCCCGTGCAGGATAGTCTTGCGCAAAAAATAGCGGCCATGAAGCGGGCGCTGCAGGCCTTCGAGGCGGCAATCGATTACGGCATCTCCCCGGTTACCACGGCGGCAACCTATCATATTGCAAGTATGTATGATGAACTGGGTCGTGCACTGCTGACCTCGGAACGTCCGGCCAGCCTGACGGCAGAGGAACTGGCGGAATATGACGTACTACTGGTGAAACAGGCGGCGCCCTTTGAGCAACAGGCGATTGACATCTACACGAGCAATACGCAGCGCTTCGATGGCGATCCGCGTGACCCCTGGATTGCAAAAAGTGTGCGACAACTTGATGAACTGCGCAGTGGTCGGTAGCGGCCGACCGGGGCATCACTCTATGCAATGGCAAGATTGTATCCGCCTGCTGCTTGTGGTCATTTGCCTATGGATGGCACCCGCAGGGGCAGAGGAGCAGCTGGAGCAGGAGACTATTTTAATCAAGGGCAATCAGGGACTGCCCAGGACACTCTATATTGCGCCCTGGAAACGGGTCGGCGCACCACTTGCCAGCGGCGCGCTTGAAGGTGAGATCGGGGAAGAACAGGAACCGCTTGAACGAGATCTGTTCCAGCGTGAGCTGGAGCTGCAACGCCAGGGCTACAGCATTGAGAAACCACCAGCGTCGCACACTTCACCCGGTCCAACTGCTGGTTCTGGACGGCCCGCTAATTAGTGCCCGTCCAAAGACAGCGTGCTGCCAACTTTGCTGCCATTCTCGCCTGCGCGGGGATGACAAGAACGTGAGTTTCCGGGGGCTGGCCATCCGGACGCACACCAATTAAGGAGTTCAATATGGAAACGTTGTATACGGTGCTCGGGTTCTTCCAGTCCGGTGGGCCATTCATGTATCCGATTCTACTGGTGCTCGCCATTGGCGCCGCCATCGCCATCGAGCGCTATATCTATCTCACGTTTGTGCGCAGCAGGAACAAGGGTATCTGGAAGCGCGTCCTGCCGTTACTGGAAAGTGGCAAGTATGACGCGGCCCGAGAGGTCGTCATGCATTCGGATGCGGCGGTGAGCAGGATCCTGGGTTACGGCCTGAACCGGGCTGAACGTCGCGGCAATGGCGACGAGATACAGTTGGCCATGGAAGAGGGCCTGCTGGAGGTAGTACCGCGGCTGGAGAAGCGCACCCACTACCTGGCAACCCTGGCAAATATCGCCACCTTGCTGGGCCTGCTGGGGACCATCATTGGCCTGACAGAGGCGTTTTCAACCGTCGCTGCTGCCGGCCCTGCCGACAAGGCCAACCTGCTCTCGGCAAGCATCTCCATTGCGATGAACACCACCGCCTTTGGCCTGATGGTCGCCATTCCGCTGCTGCTGATCCACGCTGTCATGCAGACCAAGACGTCGGAGCTGGTCGATACCCTGGAGATGGTTACCGTCAGGCTGTCCAACCTGATTGCCGGCACGGCCGGTACTGGGGGGGGAGACGGGGCAGGACAGATCGTGAGACCTCGCTGGCAGCGGACCACAAGACGGGATGCCCACACGGTCGACGTTACCGCCTTCCTCAGCCTGATGGTGATACTGGTGCCGTTCCTGCTGGTAACTGCGGTCTTTACCCGAACAACCATTCTCGAGCTACAGCCGACAGGCGGTGAAGGGGCTCAAGAATCAACACCGGATCCACTGCAACTGCAGGTCATCCTACGCCAGGCAGTGATCGAGGTGAGCTATCTTGGGCTGGCGCAGCCAGTGCGGATCAACAGATCGGCTGATGGCAGCGCGCTGGCCTCACTGGCAACCCTGGCGGTTGACCTTAAGGCGCGCTATCCGCAAAGCCTCGAGGCGACCGTTTTGCTGGAACCGCAGATCTCCTACGACCTGCTGGTGCAGGTGCTGGACGCACTGCGTATCAGACTGCTGCAACATGAGGATACCGTTGAACGCCAGGCACTCTTCCCGCTGATCGCGCTGGGTTCCGCGCCGACCGCCGCACAACCGGGACGGAGCGCCCCATGACCAGGATTCCCCGGGGAGCGGCACGCTTCAAGTGGCGCCGGCAGCGTCAGGAAAACGCACGGCGCTGGCCCACCTTGAATCTGGTAGCGCTGATGGATGTCTTTACCATCCTGGTGTTCTTTTTCCTGGTGCATTCCACCGACAGTACCCCGCCAGCGTACAGCGAACTGGTGAATCTTCCGGAATCCGTTGCCGACCAGCTGCCCAGGGATACACCGGTCGTGACCATCACCCGGGACAACATCCTGCTGCAGGGTGAGCCGGTTGTTGCCGTCGATGCTGCTATGCGAGGGTCCCGTAGCCGGATCATAGCGCTGCACACCGCACTGCAGGCACAACTTGCGCCAGAGACAGCAGAGCGTGTGGCTGAAGGTGTAACAGAGAGCATGGTAGAGGGGTTAGCAGAGAGTTCAGATCGGGAGCTCACTATCATGGGCGACAAGTCCATTCCGTTCGAATTACTCAACAGGGTCATGCACACCTGCACGCAGGCCGGTTACGGCAACATTTCCTTGTCGGTGCTGCACCGCTCAACCGGTGCCGGGTAGCACCATGGCCGCAATGACCCTGCAAGCAAGCCAACCCTGGTCTGTATCACATGAAGAAGACCGCCGTTTTCGATGGATCCTGACGCAGACGCTGGCAGTCAGCCTTGTCATCGGGGCAATCACACCCTACATCCGGCTGCCGCAGCCCGATGCCGGCCTTGAAACGGAGCTGCCACCGCGCCGCGTGCGCTTGCTTGCAGAGCAACCCAAACCTGCAGGTCGACCGGCGCCATTACCTACTGCACCGGTGGTGAATGCATTACCGGCAGCACCGGTGGTGACTGCGCCACCGAAACCGCAAACCGTACCCGATCAAGCACCGGTTGCCCCGGTCGTGACACCGCGCCAGAAAGCGGCGAGGAGCGGAGTGCTGGCCATGGGTGATGCACTCACCGAACTGCGGGCCAGTGCACCACAAACCGGTGCAAGACCCGGTAGGGAAAACACGGGTACGGAGGTCGATAAAGACCCATCCCGGCCCTCGGTGCTGACAGCGGATGTAACCAGGGGCAGCGGGGGTATTGAGGGTGGCGTCGCCGACCAGTCGGTCCTTGGCGCGGCTGGTTTGCCGGACCGGGAGGAGAACCGGCAAGGTAGCAGCCTTGCAGGCAGCGAGGCGGCAGGGGGGCGGACATCCTCAGCTCCGCCGGGTGCGGTGCGCAGCCAGGAAGAAATTCAGGAGCTGCTGGATCGCAACAAGGGGGCCATGTACACACTCTATAATCATGCGTTGCGCGAGAATGCCAGCTTGCAGGGCAAACTTGTGATGAGCATCACCATTGCACCGGCAGGCAATGTTACCCGCTGTGTCATCCTCAGCAGCGAATTGGGTTCGGTCTCGCTGGAACAACAACTGGTGGCGCTGATCAAGCGTATCGATTTTGGTAACAGGCCGGGAGTAAATGAGGTGACCACGAAGATACCCATCGAGTTCTTTCCCAGGTGAGCGCTCAGTGCCGCAATAACAGGCACCCCATCGGGGGCAGGGTGTTTCTGCTAACTACCCTGTTGTTGTGTGCTGTTGCCGTATACGGCCAGCTCGCCACCCCCATACTGGACTGGCAGGTGCTACTGGCTGATCCCGATCCCGCAGAACTGACCGACCTGGCGAGTCAGTATGAGCGCGCCATCGGCTATCGCCGCGATTATGGCCGCGCCCGGCAGCTCTATTGCGCAGCCGCCCGCCTCGGTCATCTGCCGGCCCAGCGACGACTTGCCTGGATGTACGCCAATGGCCTGGGGGCACCCAGGGATACGGATCTTGCCGCCGCCTGGTTGGAGGTGGCAGCGGCCAATGGCGACTTGAAGGCACGTCGGTTTCTCGCCTTCGTCGGCGAGCCGGTGGTACGCAGGAAGCCCAGATGCACCTACGAAAGCCGCTTCGATGCCTATGCCATCGCAACGATATTCGGGCTGGATTGGGATGCAAGCATCATTATGAATAGCCCCGAACGCCAGCAGATCGCATCCTGGGTACGCCGGCTGGCACCTGACTACGGCCTGGACCCGAACCTCATATTGGCGATGATCCTGACGGAATCCAATTTCAACCCGAAGGCCCGCTCCTCGGCGAATGCGCTGGGGCTAATGCAACTGATTCCGTCGACCGCGGCCCGTTTCGGTATCAGGGACAGGGCAGATCCGGTGCAGAACCTGCATGGCGGGATGGCCTATATGCGCTGGCTGTTATCCTTTTTCGGGGGTGACCTGCGCCTGTCACTGGCAGGCTACAACGCCGGCGAGAGGGCCGTTGAGAAATACCTGGGTGTGCCGCCGTATCCGGAGACACAGAACTATATCCGCAAGGTCTTGCGCGCCTACGGCCGCGACAGCCATCCGCCGATTAAACCGGTGGTGGAACCATCGGAAGTCATGCCCCGGTAAACCGGCAGGCGGGCGATACGCTGGTCGATCAAGGCGACCTGTTTCCGATAGTTCTCTGATTGTGTGCTGCCGTACTGCCGGCGGAATTGCTCTTCGCTCAAACCCTCGGCCAATCCTGAAATATCCGGGAAAAAAGCACCTTCGTTATTATCTGCAACAATGCTCTGCTGCAACTGTCGCGCAGCCGACTCGTTGGAAGTTGCAGCGGTGACAAACTGAACACCGGCCCGGTCCGCGGCAAGATCGGCAAAACTGAAACCGCTGCCACCGCTCCCGGAATCCAGCAGCTCCTTGAATTCTCCCGCCGCGATACCGATCCCCTGCTGGGTGGCCAGGGTAATGCCGGCGGAATAGATGAAGTGCGCCATCAGGTCCCACCGGCCGCCCAGGGTAACCCCGGAGGGTGGGCGGACCAGGGCGCGCTGACTGGAAACCAGATCACCCACCAGCGTCTCAAATGCGCCGTAACTGAAGTAGATGGTGAGCGCCCATATCACTGCGCGATTCTCCGCAATCGCAGAGCTGCGCTCCCGTCGATTTTTCGCTTCAACCATGAGGGGAGCCAGATAGGCGCTGAATGAGCGACTGCTGCGGCCCCCTTGCTCTGTGACCCTGACCAGGTATTCGTAGTAATGTACAACACGCTCTTGCTCCCCGGGTGGAAACCGGGAGGCTTGCAGCGTTTTTACGGCTTGCTTGAGCTGCGCTTTCACATCGGGCGGAGGCTGCACGCTGAGCAGTGCTGTATCCCCCTCAATACGAAACCCGCGAACACTGGCGAGCAACAAACTGGCTTGCCGATCCTGTAACAAGTTATCTGCCAGGCTAGGCTGCCAGTGGCAATAGCCATCGCCCCGGCAGTTCAAGGGGCCTACGGACAGCCGGTCGATGTTAAGCCCTTCGCTGGACTGCCCGACCTGAAAAACAAGATTGAGATATTCACCGACAGGATTCGGAATCAGCCGCAAGCTCACACGGAAATTGATGCTACCCCCGTCAAAGTAAACATCGGTATTAAGACGCGCAAAGGTATGGGAGCCCATCTGCGCAAGATGCCTGAGCTCTGCCTCGGTGACGACCAGTGTAGTACCGCTTGCATCAGCAGATTCAACCTGAAGGATGATTCGCTGCAGCAGGGCCTTGCCGGCGGCGACGGTCTCAGCATCGACAGGGGGGCTTTGACGCACCAGGGGCTCCTTCTCCACGACGTAAAAAGCCAGGGCTACTGTTGCAGTAACAATCAGCGCCGGCAGGAGAATTGCACAAATAATGATCAAACGAAGGATTTTCAACATGATGGGGGTGGCCACATGAATGGCTTTACCTCTGTCTCCCTGATAGCCGCAATGATTATACTTTTCTATAGAATAGCAAAAAAGCCATATAACCCGGTCACAATTGGTGTTCGATTTGCGTAACGTTCTTGCTAGTGTTGGTGTACACGGATTGGAGGTGTACCATGGCAGCAATAGCGTTTGATACGTTGGCTTATGTTCGCAGGGTAGTTGCCGCTGGGGTTCCCCGCGAGCAGGCCGAAGCACAGGCGGATGCGATGAAAGAAGCTTTTGTTCACAATGTGGATGCCCTGGTTACCCGAGATTACCTGGATGCGCGCTTTACGGAGTTCGAAACGCGGGTAGAGGCGAATATGGACAGGCGCTTTGCGGAGGTGGACAAGCGCTTTGATGGTCTTGAGTTACGCTTCGAGCGTATCGACAGCAAGTTTTCCCGTATCTACCTGATGTTTGGCCTTACTATGGTCACAGCTACCATCCCTATTCTGCAGAATTTCTTCGGCCAGTAAGTAGTTCCCGCGGGTGCCTTTGATTGATAGGATTCAAACTCACAACTCACAACTCAAAACGGAATTTGCGCATGAATCTAAAACTAATTCGGGGAGTCGCTGCCTCGACACTGTTGCTGATATGGCCATTGCTTGGCATGGCCGACCCGATTGTATTCAGTTCGGGTATTGAAGGTGGCGGATACTGGAGTGCGGCCACCCGCCTGCAAGCCGTTGCCACAGACATGGGGCTTGAAGTGCAGGTTGAAGAGAGCCCGGGCTCCCTGCATAACCTGGCGCGGTTATTGGACGATGAGGATCCCACCAGCCTCGTGCTGGCCCAGGCAGATGCCCTGCAGCACTACCTGAATGAGCATCCCGGAGTATCGGATAATATCGAGATTCTGGAAAATATCGGCCAGGAATGCGTTTTTATTCTCACTGGCAGCAACAGCGCGATTCAAACCGACAAGGATCTGCAACAGAGTAAGGACTATAAGCTTGCCATCAGTAGCCCCGCCAGCGGTGTTGCTGTCACTTATGCCTATATGACGACACTGGTACCGGGGTTAGCTGCTACATCAGTGCTCTACACAGATACGGGAGCAGCGATGGACGGACTAAACGCGGCAGACGGTGGTGAGGTCGACGCTGTAATGCTGGTGCATCGACCCAAGGAGTACTCCCCCGAGGTTGATCTCGCTCTGCGCAACCCGGACCAATTCCGCTTTGTACAGGTTACGGATGAACGCTTCAAGGGTGAACTGCCTGGTGGCGAAGCGGTGTACAGGTCGCTCAAGCTGGCCATCCCCGTGCCGGACAGCGAAGAGCGGCGGGAAGTCGCAACGATTTGTGTAAAGGGCTTGCTGGTTGCCAACAAGGAAAAGCTATCCCGTGATCAACGGGATAAATTGGGGGAATTAGTCACTGTTCACTGGATGAAGGTGTACGCCACGGATCGGTGACAGATGTGCGCCTAACGGCCTAAGCCGCCACCCAGTCGCTGGCCCGGCGGCCTGTGTCCGCACGGCGGTCAAGCCCCCCCGAGAGGCCAAGAAAACCTTCCCCGACTGGATTAGCTCCGCGCCGATCTCCATTGCCGCGACGTCGATCTACATGGTGAACATACCTGCAATTACAGTTCGTTGCGCTGCAAGCTTCCAGCGGCAGGCCGGGCGCCTGCTCGCTCAGGAAACGCTGCCCCTTGATTGACTCTGCCGCCAGGCAGGAACTCGCAGAGGGGTGGATTGACACCGCATGAAACGGATTGCCCGCCCTGCTACTGGACCTTCGGTCAGCTTTATCCAACCTGCGCGTATTGGATTTCCCATAGGTGGGTTTTGACTTGGCCGGAAACACTATCCTCAGAAGCACAAATCCGACGACCAGGGCCAGAACAAATAGACTAGCAATCTGCATAGTGGCTTCCACACGGTTGCGGGGCACGGATTTGCGGAATCATTTCCATCATCTTTTAATATTAGTAGCAAAATCCCATTGTGCGAGAAATTTTTATCGCCTTTTCAAAGACCTGGCTGCTCTCGTCTCACTGAGCCCAGTGTAATTCTCCAAATCCAGGCCTACAAATTAGTGGTATCAGGCCCGAATGGCATTAGTGGTATCAGGCCCGGATGGCATTAGTGGTATCAGGCCCGGATGGCATTAGTGGTATCAGGCCCGGATGGCATGTACTTAATGGCTCAAAGCCGAATCTCTCAACGCGTCATCCCCGCGCAGGCGGGGACCCAGGTAGTCTACAGCCCGCTGGATTCCCGCCTTCGCGGCGGTCCGGCATTCCGGAATGACGAGCTTAAGTAAATGCCATTCGTATCAGGCTCCAAGATATTACTATTTGGTATTTTATTAATAATAGTACATTCTAGTTTGATATAACTTGCCGTAGTTGCTAGCATGCGAGGGAAAGGTATTTGGTGGGTGTCCCCAACTGAAAAGGGTATACCTGATGCTGGCAGTGCCTGTGAATTCCGGCCAGAAACCAAATAAACACAAGATGGGCGGCAATCGGGGGCGGATGAAAACATTCGATCTCACCTTCAAGGGGACAGTGCTCCCCGAACATGACCCGAGGCAGGTGAAAGCGCGCTTCGCGCAACTGTTTTGCATTGAAGATCTCTCGGTGGTCGAAGAACTTTTTTCAGGCGAGACCATCGTTCTGCGCAGCGACCTGGATCGCAAATCCGCCGCTGAATACTTCAGGAAAATCACGCAACTGGGAGGTGAAGCTGCACTGGTCGAATCGACAGACCAGCACACTGCACCTGGACAGCTGACCGTAAAACTTGAGCAGGATACCTCTTCCACACCCCGGATAATCCGTGAAAAGACGCCCGCGTACGGCATGGATCGAGAGATACTGATACGCCGCAAGGGAGAGATCGACCAGAGCTGGCCCGTCAGTTCTTCCCGTATCGATCGCCAACGCCAGCAGGCCATAGCAAAAAAAGAACAGCAAAAGGCCGAGGAGTTAGCGAAACAACAGCGGCAGCGGGAGCAAGAGCAGGAAGCAACACGCAGGGCCGCGCAGGAACATGCCACACGCGTCAAAGCGCAGGATGCCGCCCGCGTGCAAGCGGCGGAAGTTCGCAGGTCGGAGCAGCTGGAACAGGATCGACTGACGGCAGCGCATGCAGCGCAGCAGCAAGCACTGGCCGACGCCGAACGACGCACTGCGCAGGAGAAAGCCCAACGGGAAGCCCACGAGAAAGCCCAAGAGAAAGCCCGGGAGAAGGCCCAACGGGAAGCCCGCATAAGGCAAGCCATAGAGAGTACCGAACAGGAATTAGCCGGCCTGCAGACACTGGCACAACAGGTCGAAAAGAAAGCGCAGGAAGAAGCTGCCAGGTTCGGGCAGCTGAAAAAAGAGCTCCGCCTCAAAACCGAAGAGGAGGTGGCCAGCTTCAAGAAAATGGGCATTACAGCCAGCGGCAAAGCCCAGGGTGAAATAACCGGACTGAAGAAACTGGAGCTGCAGACCAGCCGCAATGCCGATGCTGAGGTTGCCAAACTGAAAGAGCTGGGACAACAGCGCCACAGCCAGGCGGACCATGAAATCGCCCAACTGGAAAAGTTGCAGCAGAAGCACCGTATCCGGGTAAAAGAACAAATCACCAGACTAGAGAAAAGCAGACAGGAAACCCAACGCAAAGCCGATGAAGATATCAGGCGATTGGAACAAATACTGCACGATACCCGTCGTCAAGCCGAAATTGATATAACCGAACTGCATGAACAGGAAAATGCCGCCAGCGCCAGGGCGGAGCATGAAATGGCACAGCTGGCGGAGCAGAGAACCGCAACCTTGCGGGCCGAAAAGCAGGACATCCACACATTGCAGGAACGACATAAGGCAACCAACCAAAAAGCCGGCGAAGACATTGCGGAACTCAAACAGCTGCAACTGGAAGTCAGCCATAAAAACGCTGCGGAATTGGACAGACTACAGGGCATGGAATTAAATGTTATCCAGCAATGTGAAATAACAAAAACCCAGCTGCAACAGGCCGACGCCAAAGCCAGACAACAGGCCGAGGCGGAATTGAAGCGACTGCAGGCGTTGGAGCAGGACGTCAAACGACGCGAAACCAACGCGCTCACCCAAATAAGAAACGGCAAATAAATGTTGCCGCCTCGTTGGCATATTCTCCTGCCCGTGGGATATATGGCTGTCCTGCTTCTGCTGTCATCCATTCCCGGTGATGCGCCGCCCGACAACCTGGTGGGGATAGTGTTTCAGTGGGTCTCACCAAATTGGCAGAACCTGCTGCACGTCCCACTCTACGCGGGATTGACCGCCAGCTGGCTGTGGGCGCTGGCCGCGTATCCGCTGGGCCATCGCTACCGCCTGGCCACCTCATTTATGCTGACTGTGCTGTGGGCGATCGTGGATGAAACCTACCAGTTGGGTGTCCCCGGACGGTATGGATCACTGACGGACCTGGCACTGAATATGCTGGGGGCCTCCTGCGCAATCATGTACGCCAGCCATAGAGTCACTCGCGACAGCTAAAAAACCACCCTACCCGAATGGCACATACTTAAGCTCGTCATCCCCGCGCAGGCGGGGATCCAGGTAGTCTACAGCCCGCTGGATTCCCGCCTGCGCGGGAATGACGCGTTGAGAGATTCGGCTTTGAGCCATTAAGTAAGTGCCATTTCCACCCTAACCCTTTTGTGGCATTGGAACATATTTGCATCGTATCGCTTGTGCCCTAGTATCGACAGTGTACGAGATTCAGCAATTCAAATAAGGGGAGAGTTGCCATGACTATAACAGCCGTACTTATTCTATCGCTTGCAGCAGTGTTCTGGTTACTGAGATCGCGCGGTGAACGTGATAGTGAGCGTAAATCCAGAAAGACTCAATGCGCGCCCAGCACAAGAAGCCCGTACCTTGCCACCTCCATAAACTTCAGGGGGTGTGGCTGCGCCGCCGTACAGGCCGTCGGCAACACGAGGTTTCTTTCCTCGGGAAATGTGCCAAAACTTCCACTGGCGGATTGCGCCTCAGCGACATGCAATTGCAGTTATGTTCGCCACAAAGATCGACGCACTACACAGGGAGATCGAAGAGCACCCTTCAGTATACGAACGGATCTATATAACCTTGCCACGGAGTCGGAACGCCGTGTGAAAAAAGGTCGTCGCGAGAGTGACTGGTCAAGCGACGCCGCATCAGATTTGGATTACGCAGATTTTGAGTGGACTACCTGATGCGCATCCGGATGGCCGGCCCCCGGAGACTATGTTGAACCGTCATTCCCGCGCAGGCGGCGGTCCGGCGTTCCGGAATCTACATAAACCAGCTGGCTGTGGTTCCCGGATCCCCGCCTGCGCGGGGATGACCTGAATCAGAGGCTTCACTAAAAACCGATCTTCGGCTGCTGACAGCTATCTGTTATCGGCACCGCCCGTGCAATCGCCGTCGCGGCCTCTCCCCAGCCGTCGCAGCGCGAGCGCCCTGCCTGGCCGCGTACAACGTTGAGCAGCCCCTTGCAAAAGGCGTAAATGTTGAAAAACAGCAACAGGTTTCGACGGTCTTTGGAAGTAATGGGTTTAGTGGCACAAATCAGTTTGTCATCAGACATAAAGCGCTCTGACAAACCCACCGCACCATAGGCGTTGACCTGCACCCGGCTTCCGGCGGCCAGGCGCGGCCCCAGTACGACCGCGTCCAGGAAGTCTCCCTCGCCACCTATGTACTGGTGAATCGAGCCATAGTTATAAGGGCAAGGAATTGGTGACACGAAATCGATGCGCCCGGTGCTGCCTCGCTTGAGGAAGCTGCCCCGGGGGATTTCAATGACCACCTCCACGCTGGGAGGCGGTTGCTGCTGACTCGCTACAGATACCATAACAGGCAATCTATCGTGGGCGATCCCAAGCCGCAACCCACCACTTACCGATTGTGGTCAGCAGCCGTTAACTACCTACGGGACGAGTATCCTTCCAATCAACAGGTAGTCGGTGTATAGGTGCAGATCGTCGTCATTTACTTCGCCACTATTAGCACCACCACTGGTAATGGACCTCAATTTCAATCCAGCATCAGCATTAATCAGTGCCGCCAATGCCCGGGCGCAATTGAGATCGTTTTCAGGAGGGAAGGGGAAGATCTGTATAACGGCTATTTCAAGATCAATGGAACTGCTGGCCGACACCACCACCACACCATTGCCTACTATCGCCTCGCAGCGCATCATCACAACTGCTGCCATGGTATCCGGCTCTGGCTCTGGCTCCGGTTCTTCCCCCACACACTCGCCCAGCGTGTCACCGTGAGCCAGATGGGCGGAAACCGCCGAGTTGGCGACAGAGATTTCCTGACCCTTGTGGCATATCTCTGTTTTGTTACTCGCGCTGAAGGCATTCAGGCTCACGCTGGACAAGGCCAGCAGGATAATTGCCGAAATTAATTTATGCATAGTTACACCCCATTTTGTCTTAATGGCCTTGTATCCAGACCAATATCATCTAAAAAACTTGCAAATACTGCACCGATATCCCAAATAGCACCTGTTAACAAGAGCTTAACCCTATACTCCAGATCTCACTTTGTGGTCATGTAAAGATATCTGACAGTTCAGGACGAGGAACAGTGGTCATTGTTGTGCAGATAATACCACGCCGCCTTCCCACAATCAGTATAGGAGCCTTACCGTGAACCACAAGAAATTACGCTATGATATTTTATTATTCCTTACCATTCCAAATAGCTATATCAGACTGGTTGGCGGGGTAGATACCCCACTCGGGGTGGCGACCATGAAGTGCCATTGTTATCCTAGCCTCCCCCCGCCCGCAGGTAGCCATGGACGTCGGCATGAGTGCACTACAGGATTTCGCCCTTAAGTTTCTCGAATTCAGCGCATTGGCATTCGCCTTCGCGCTGGGCCTGCTGTTTCTGGCAGTGGCCTGTATGTACATCGCCGACGTCACCCAGACCAAACATGCCATACGGCGTAACTACCCACTGGTCGGTCGTTTTCGCTATTTCTTTGAGCACATGGGAGAGTTTTTCCGGCAGTATTTTTTCGCGCAGGATCGGGAAGAACTGCCCTTCAACCGGGCTCAGCGTTCCTGGGTGTACCGGGCGGCCAAGAATGTGGACTCTATGGTGGCCTTCGGCTCCACCCACCCCCTCAACCAGACGGGGGACATCATATTCCTTAACGGACTGTTCCCGCCGCTGGAGGAGGAGATTGGGCCCTGCAGTGCCATATCCTTCGGGGAGGGTTTTGCCCAACACCCCTACAGCACGACTTCATTCTTCAATATTTCAGCCATGAGCTTCGGCGCAATCTCCGCACCGGCGATACAGGCCCTGTCGCGCGGTGCCCGCGAGGCCGGCGTCTGGCTGAATACCGGGGAAGGGGCGATCTCGCCCTACCACCTGGAAGGCGGCTGCGACATCATTTTCCAGATCGGCACCGCCAAGTACGGCGTTCGCGATGACAATGGCCAACTGAGCGACGACAAACTGCGGGACATCGCCGGCCATGATCAGGTGCGGATGTTCGAGATCAAACTGTCCCAGGGTGCCAAGCCGGGCAAGGGCGGCATCCTGCCCGGCGCCAAAGTGACTGAAGTGATCGCCAGTACCCGCGGCCTCCCCGCCGGCCAGGACTCCCTCAGCCCCAACCGTCATCCGGATATCGGTTGCATCGACGACCTGCTGGACATGATCCATCGCGTGCGCGAGGTCACCGGCAAGGCCCGGCGGGTAGCTTGCTATGCCCACAACCTGATGCACGAGGTGGAAATGATCGCCCACTCCTGCGGCGTGGCGGAACCGCGCCTGCTCAACCGCAGTCACGCCCAGGTCATCAATGAGAACGGTATGCCCGAGCCACTGAGCGGCTTATAGTTTTTCGTTACGCGGCTTGTCGACTAGATTGCCATTGACAAATTTATGCAAAACACTCGACATTAAAGTTTGATATGGCAGCCCTTCTATTAGCGCACGCTCTTGGATAAGCTCCAGATCTTTTCCAGATATCCGTATATTTACACGCTTGTCTTTCTTGAAAGTCGTTTTTGCTGAGGCACGATACCTCTCAATTTCATCTTTGCCTAAAACAGAAACCCACTCTCCCCGCTCATAGGAGTCCAGGATCTCCCGCTCTTCTTTAGTCAGTTTATCTGCCATTATAAATCTCCAAGATATTGCCTGGTCGCCTTGCGACTGGGAATAATTGTTTTGAGGAAGATCTCACTCTCTGTTTCAACGAAGGGTACGAGGTGGGCATAGTTATCGATATTGATGATGAACATGCGCTGTTTCGGGTATTTTTCAGCATTTGGATGCTGGATGACATCTAAAACGGCGCCGGCGTCGATGAGGCAGATAATTCTTTCGAAAGATAAACCTCGGATCCTGATCAACCACTCATTTTTCTCAGGGTCCCACACATAAGTACTCATAAAACAATGCTATCACATTGTGTGCCTAATGCAATCAGTGCGCGTGGCTCTGTTAGCAACACATTAGCAGACGAGTTTTGCCAGCGGCTCTCAATTAGTTTGTAATTAGTCAATTTTGAATAACCCCATTTTCAAGCCAACCCACTTAAGGCACTGTCCAAATTTCCGGGGCAACTTCCGAGGCTCTATTTTTTATTCCAGGTGACCAAACAAATTTTTCAAAAGTAACACTTATGTTATACTCGGCGTAATATTTCGAGGTACTGACGAATGGAACAAACACGAAAAGTTAGAAAAAGCGGTGGCGCTAAAATTATCAGCATTCCCCCGTTTGTGTTAGACACACTTGGAGTAGATGTTGAGGGCTGCATAACCTTTAAATCTACCGAGGCAGGAGAAATTGTTTTAGTACACAAACCAGAGAATGATGCCAAAACACAACTTGAAAAAATGTTCGAGGGTTTCAGTCGCGAAGACTTCAGACTAACAGATGAGGAAATGGAATGGGAAAGTAGTACCGTAGGGAGAGAAATAATTTGAGCTATATTCCAGAACGCGGAGACATTATACAAATAAACTTTGACCCCAGTGTGGGTAAAGAAATAACCAAGTACCGCCCAGCACTGGTATTAAGCTTCAAGGTATTTAACGACAATACTTGTATGGTAGTTGCCTGTCCTATTACCAACACACAAAGGGGGTTCGATATGGAAGTACCACTCCCCTCTCACTTAATAACGACAGGCACAGTTCAAACGTGGCAATTACGTGCTATGGACTGGATTGAGCGCAAAGCAAAATTTGTCGAAAAGGTGCCCGGTTCGTTAATGAAACGAGTCGATATTAAAACGAAACTATGTATTGGCTGCGTGTAACGCGCTCCCAATGTCGACCGTAAAATCGGCGATGAGCTGCCGCTCCGATACCCACGGATGAGTTTCCTCATATTTGCCAAAATAGCCTAACATGATGGCAAGTTGACCAACTAACTGGAGTTTTCTCCAGTTTTTGGTTTTCGCCGCCAAAACCCCCGCGTAGGCTTTTATATACAGCACTACCCGGCGATGCCAGCACCCAGTACCAAGGAAATAAGACCGGTCAAGGACACCCATCAATTATCGATTACCTGGATTTCCCAACGCACTGGCATTCTAATACGCGGGTGCCCTCAATTATTCGGCTCCAGTCAGGGCAGCCATTGACTACCACGGCTCCCGTGTTGTCAGACGACAGCGCCAACTGGCCGAGCCACATCGGGCAAAATTAGAAAAATTAGGGACATCCATCGATTACCGCGATTTCTCAACACTCTGGCATTTTAATTCGTGGTTGTCCTCAATTGTTCCTGGCATGCCATTCCATGGGTGTCCTCAATTGTTCTAACCAGTACCGCAGAATTCGACCTTTCCACAGGCTATCTGACAGCTTTAGAGACTATTGAAATGGTAATAGACAAAAATGTACGCAGGAGCGCGAAGGAGGTCGCCCTGTACTTTTAGCTTCGTGTAATTCGTACGATAACTATCGCGATTATGGGTTCGCGTACGCCTCGGCCACCCGGCTCTGCCCGGAAGTCCAACGCCTACCCTGCGATATATTGAACTGACGAATCCTATCAAGCGAGCCTATAGCCCTGATAGAACGCTTGTGTATATCAAGTGACAAAGTAAGCCACTGTTCTCGCGTCAATCGTATCTGAGGCAGTATCCGGGGTATATCGCTCGCGATCGCTCCACGCTTATCTTCTCTGGCCTTTCGGCCGGTCCAATCAACTACCTCTATGTAGTCGGCAACGGATATCGGTAGTGGTAATGGTAATGGAGACTCTTTCCCCCCGGAAGTCGCGGCCAAAGGTAACACTGGCGTATCTATATTTACCGGAGCTGCACTGCCTTTTTTAAGCTTGGCCACGGCTCGAAGGCGCTCCTGAATCGACGTAAAATCAGACTTCAAGAGATCCGGTGCGATTCCTGCCCGGATAGGATTGAGATCTACGTAAACCATACAGGACAGTAATGCGTTCGTGTCTAGTAGAGCTTTGGATTTGAAACGCCCCTCCCAGAAGCGACCTCTACAGTCATCTTCCGCATTAGCCCGTCGTGCCATAAATTCGTTAACACCGCGCATGAACCAGCTGATGTCATGTAACCGCTTTCGCCAGACTCCGGCAATATCCCTGACAGTTTTACGCTCGGCGTCCCCTAGCAAACTTCCCGCCTGGTACTGCTGGATCAATAATGGCCCGCGAAACAATCGCGTCCACCGTTCGATGACTTCATCATCAGACCACGAATGCGCGAGACTCCTATTGACCCTAAGAACAACGTGATAGTGGTTAGCCATAATGGCATAGGCGCAAATATCCACTGCGAAAACAGCTGCTTGCTTTTTCAATCTATCCACCAGCCACTGGCGACGATGATTGAAGTCCTGACCACTGTAACTGTCGAAGCCACACAAGAATGCGCGGCGTACACAACGTGCTATGCAATGGTAATAGGGTGTGTCGTCCAGCGACACCAAAGTACTGCGGGCTACGGTCATCCTTGACCCCCTCCCGGGGTGATTATCCGGCAGATACCTTGCCAGACCATGCTAAAGGCTAGACCTGGAATGCCAGACCGTCAACAACCTGGCATTCAAATGATGTGTGTTATTTTTGTTTTTCTCGACCGTTCAAATGATGGGTGTCCCTACTTCCCCTTTCCCTACTTCCCCGCGGGTTGATAAGGCAATGCAAATGCATTACCCTGTGCGAATGTAAGTAATACT
>PVMK01121566.1_pt1 | contig 29326 bp, 22 predicted proteins | sample 1853481 | NCBI WGS metagenome assembly PVMK01 (sample SAMN08533507, study PRJNA380276) | Marine sediment metagenome, whole genome shotgun sequencing project.
GACATGGACGTCGGACACTGGGGTGGTGGCGGGACTACCGCCACCATGAAGGGATGAACCGACTGGACATATCTGCCGAGGTGAAATGCGCAGATGGCTGATCCGATTCCTCTCTTCACTATGCGCGACTTCCTTTGCGCAGGGCGCTGTGACTTCAGGTTTGCGAGCTGTCTGTCCCTTGCTTTCGCCCTCGACGGCGCCTGAAATTATCAGCACTTCATAGAGACACTGCACCAAGACCCGCAAAACTCTCACCCACCATCAATCTTAATCCTGAGCATGCGACCCGAGGGCCGGATCAACTATTGGTGGATGCAGCCAGATGCACGGGATATGATCGGCGTTGAAGGGATCGTCGATGCGATCCGAACGGGGCACTAAGGCAGGAACTGATTACCACCACACAAGAAACGGCGAGATTCAATGCAGTCGGAAGAACACAAGGTAGCTGAAGAGCTGGCCAAGATGGTCGCGGACGGCGATCGGGAAGCCGAGTCGCGAATCTACCGCCGCTATGAACGTGGACTACTGTATCTGCTTCGCAAGCGGGTTGGCGATGCGAGTGTCGCCGAAGATCTCTGCCAGGAGGCTTTCATCATTCTGTTGAGGCGTTTGCGCACAGAGGGCCTTACAGACCCGGGGCGAATGAACGGCTATTTGTACGGGATCGCCCATAAGCTGGCGGCGCGTGAGATCGGCAATCGTGCGAAACGCGATCTGGCAGTAGAGAGCGCTTTCCTGGAGTCCCGTCCCGATCCCGCGCCCGACCAGTTCGACCAGTTCGCCCGGGCCCAGTTGCACAAGATCGTGCATGAGCTCTTCGCGGAATTGCGTGTCGAGAGGGATCGGCAGATTCTGCGTCGATTCTGGATCTACGATGAGGACAAGGAGACCATTTGCAGCGTTCTGGACATCGATAGTGTCCATTTCAACAGAGTTATCCATCGGGCCAAAAGCCGCTTCAGAGAGCTTGTTTTCAAGGCGGACCAGCGCAGGCATCTGCACGTGATTGACGGATCACGGCGGCATAACAGAAAAAAACGTTAATCGGTGCGATGAATGACCAGGCCGGTGCAGTAAGTACATAAGAACAGACAGTCAGAGGTAACTCTTATGGAACACCAGGACGTCAAAGACGCCATGCTGGTCGATCGATATCTTGCCGGAAATCTCACGGCAAGAGAGCGCGAAGCATTCGAAACGCACTATCTGAGCTGCACAGCCTGCCTCGAAGAACTCGAGCTGACCGAGAAGCTTCGTCAAGGGGCCAGGGACACGGTCGGCGGCGCGACCGAGGGCAGCCCGGACACCAAAAGTTCGCGAACATCACAGCTCGCCAAAACAGTGCTGCGGACCAGACGGTATGCGACGGCCGCAACGGTGTTATTCGCCGTTTCGCTACTTGTATCCGGACGGCTTTACCAGCAGCTCTTGCTGCCTGATCCATTGACCGGGGCGCAAGTCGTACCGATACACGCCACCCGAGGGAGTGCATCGCGACCGGCCAACGTGGTGCATTTGCGCTCCACGGCAACGACGATTATCCTGCTCATCGATCCCGGTCCGGCACCGTTGCCCGAATACCGGGTCACTGTTTTGAAAGTGACAGGCGATTCCTACCAGAAGGTCACCTTGCTCGACGGATTGAAACCGACGTACGAGCAGATGGTGGCCGTCAGCATGCCGGGTACAACGCTGGAGTCTGGTGACTATTTGCTCAGTCTCGACGGTAAGGCTACGCCGGATCAGGAGTACCGGCCGGTAACCGAACTGAGTTTCACAGTTGAGATCGATTAAGAGCTGTACCAGCAAGACAAGACAAGGTCAGTACAGGACGCGGCCGGTCAGTTGGTAAGAGCCGCGTCCGGATGAAGACTGAATATTCACGATCCATGGGCCGTTAGCCGGTCGCGCGCATTCACACACCGCTATCTGCTTGAAATCGTTCTGGCAAACGCAATCACCGCTGCCCGCTTCCGCCATCTCGAGCGACAGGTCGTAATCCACAAGACATGCGCTGGTATTTTTTCCACTACAGTGGTCCGCCGGGCTGGTGAGTGAAAAATTTGCAGTGACCCGCAACAACCGTGCGCCATCGGCCACTTCAATCCGGTAACGATGACGCCCGCCCGCCGTCACCGACCAGCATCCCGGTCGCGTACAGTCGATCTCCAGCTGGCTGGCCATCGATGATGGAGCATGTGCCATTGGGCCGATCTCTTTTCGCCACCAGGCCACCATGTCTGCGCTGGTCAGATCGACATACAGGCCCCACCCGCTCCTGCAGCCGTTTTCCGAACGTCTGGCAATCCCCACAACCGCCCCATCCGCAAACATCGGTCCACCGGAATCGTGGTTACAGGCAGCCGGTGTCGTTTCGGAGACGAGATGACAGAGCGTTCCCGGGGCGCAGTGCTTCGGATCGACGCGTGCTATTCGAAGGATGCCATTGTCCGCCCGGTAGGGATTGCTGTCGCCGAACCCGGCGATGACGGCCGCTCCGCCACCCGCCAGGATTCCTACTCTGGCGGGCGTCACATCCTCGACCGGTGTTGCGAGTTCGAGGATTGCGATGTCAGCGATGCTGCTGTCACAGTCGCTGCGATGGTCGCAGAAGTGGCTGACCGAACCGGGCCGCACGGCCACGATACCGCCGTGACGGAGAAAGACCCAGTAGTCCCTGGTCCTGTTATCCACGCAGTGCCCGGCGGTTACGAATCGCGACCGGGAGGCGAGGATGCCGCTACAAATGGCATACACACCGCAGCGACCACTCGGGCATGATTCGCTTAACAACATGCCCACCTCGGGGTGCTCCGCGCTCGGCATGCCGTTTTTTAGGGCAATTACGATGTCGGAAAACGAACCCGGACGCCCGTCGGGCTGACCTGATGCAGTCAGACTCGCCGGCTCAGTGGCCGCCGCCACAAGAGCGAAGCAACAAAAAACAACCAGGCACCAGCGAAACCGCAGATTACTCGAACGACCGGGGCGGTCAGCCTCAGTCCTGGGCGTGGGCGGTGCCCCCATGGACGTTATCGAGTAGGCCATCGTTCTCGCAATCATCCTGCATCGTGGAACGATGACCATACCGGATTTCGAGCATCCGATAGCCGTTGACCTCAATCGTGGTCAGCCGCATCAGGTGTGGCCTGGCGATCATGTCGGGCGTCCCCATTGACTCGTGCCCAAGCCCGATGGTGGTACAGAGCGTGTGGCTTGCCCTTCCGCCGCCAGCGTTTGAGCCGCTTTGTCTCACCAGTTGCCGGCGTTGGGCGCCCCAACGCTGTGCGAGTGCCGGGCCCGGCGTCAGTACAACCTCGCAGTCTGCAGTGACGTCCAGCGTCAACATGTCGCCTTCCATCAGGTGGATTCCATGGTCTTCATGATCCGGCGTCACGGAAGTGATGTACCAGATGTGTTCTCCCGCCTGCGAGCTGTAGTAATCAATGAAAGGGTCGCCCGAGTCGCGACATTGAGTGGGTTCGGCCGCCGCCGTGGTGAGGGTCAGCAATGTGACACCGAGAACGACACAGCCCGATATGGCTCTTTTTGATTTCATTTTTTTATTCCTCTAGGACAGACAGAGAGACGCGTTTTTGCGCGCCCCTTCCTAAAACTGCGTGAGGAACGGCAATTCTCTCACCCTGTCTGACGGAAGCGGCACTTGTCAGCTGCCTACCAGTCGCCCTGAAGAACGAATGCGCCCCAGAAATAGGGATCAACCCAGCGCCGCTCCGCCCTGATGGCCAGCTGTGCCTTGCGCAATGCAGCTGCGGGCGTGAGGCTGTCCTGCAGGAGTCCGCGATAGAGCTGCTCCATCAGTACCGAGGTGCTGTGATCCGGCACCCACCAGAGACTGGCCAGCACTCTTCGCGAGCCCGCATGGAAGAAACTCTGAGTCAGGCCGAGCATGCCCTCACCCCGGATTTCACGACCAAGGGCGGTATCGCAGGCGCTCAGGACGACGAGTTCCGCATTCAGGTTCAGGCGCGAGATTTCGTGCACTGGCAGCAGGCCCGCGCGGATGCCTCCATTGGAACCGTCCGCGGACAGGATCAGCGCCGAGAGCGCCGGATAGCGCGTGTCGATCACGCTGTGTGATGCAAAATGGATATAGCGGTACGAGCTGAGATCCATACCGAGTACCCTTTCGCGGCTGGCTGCGTGGCCAAGCGCCAGCATGCTTTGCCCCGAACCCGCCAACGCCGCAATCGTTCGCCCCTCCTCTTCGGCACGGAGCAGCGGAGGCAGTGCGTCCAGCGCGCCTGGCTTGCGAACCAGTGCCCGATCGGACGACCCGGCGCCCCTGCCACTGTCGGTGCCGCGTTTGGGGTCCGGTGCGGCGGGAGCTGCAAAGATCGCAATCCGGCCTCGATCGACGGGATCGTCGTCTCGTATGCCGCGACGCAGCGCGAGGGAGGACATCGACGACACGCCGATCACCTCGTGAGTGTCGATCAGGCGGCCAGGTTCGGGGGCCGCTGCGGTGGACAGGGGCAAGACCGAAAACGGGAGATATTGCAGGATGCCGTCGGCCACCACGATGATGCGCCGTCGGTCCTGCAATCCCTCTACCGGCTCCAGGATCGCTTCCGCTACAAGCGCGAGCAGTTCGTCCCGGTGGCGTCGGGCCTCCTCATCCGACGGATAGATCCGCAGCGTCTCAATCGCATCGCGGACGAGTGGATCAATCGATGCTCTCACCGGGACAGACGCGGCTCGTACCCACTCGTCTGTCACGCTCCAGACAAAACTCCGCTCATCGCCGATAGCGTACTGGATTAGCAAAGTGTCGCTATCCAGCAGATCCTGCATCCCGGTCGCATCCAGGATCGTCGGATCGGTGAGCGCGGCATAGTGGGGACTCGCTCGTCGAATCTTTGCCTCCAGCACCCGCAGTTCAGTCTGTACGCGGTCGAGTGCCTCGCCTGAGGCCTTCAACTCCTCGAGTTCGTCAGATCCGGCGGCCTGAATCTGTCGACTTCTGCGGTACCTGATCTCGCTCAAGCGCTCATAAAGATCCAACCGCTGCCGCCACTGTGACGGCGTTATTCCCCTGTTCACATCGATGTCAGCTTCGTTGATCAGATCTACCATCATGCGCGCCCGGGCGCGCTCAGCGGTCGAAAGCGCTACCCGTCGATAACGATCCGCGAGCGCGTCGCCAGAGCGTGCTGCGAGGTCCATCGCCAGTGAGATCTGCAACTCGTAGGGCGCACGATGAGTACCCAGATAGGTTCCCCGCGACTCGGGAATGCCGAGCTTCCCACGCACTCGTTCCACATGGTTGATCGCGGTTCCCGTCAACTCGATCGCCTCGGCCAGTTTGTCCTCCTGGCGCGCTGCAATGGCCAAAAGGTACAGGCTCCGGGCCAGGCCCTCGTCCGTCGCAAGCTGCTCGTAGGCATCCCTCGCCTGTTTCAGATCTTTCCTTGCCAGTTCGGTCCAGGACAGCCCCAGCCGGGACACGCCCCTCTCGCTCAACGCGTCGGCCAGGACCAGCATCGCATCCGCTTCCCGCGCCAGCCTGACCGCCTTGCCTATGACCGGCAGGGCTTCGCCAGGCTGGTCGTCGCTGTTGAGATCCCGTGCAATCGCTATCCGGGCCTTCGCCATGTCGACCCCGGTGGTGGCGATGGCGAGGGCCTGGCGATGGAACTCCAGCGCACCCTCGAAGTTTCCCAACTCTCTTTCCACGTCGCCCAGCAATCGAAGGGTCGAGAACTGCCCGCGACCGTCCTTGGCGCGACGCCGGAACGACAGCGCCCTCTCGTAGTATTGGCCGGCCAGGTCGAGTTCCCCCTGCGCGCGGTAGCTGCTGGCGATACCACTCAGCGAACGACCCTGTCCTTCGATGTTGTCGAGGGTTTCATGGATTTCCAGGGCGTCGTCATAGTCCCGCAGGGCCGCATCGTAGTCGCCATCTCCCAGCAGTGCACGCGCCCTGTTATCGAGGGTATCCGCTCTCAGTCGTTGCGCCGAGTCGGGTGGAAGGATGTCGAGGATGCGGGAGAAAGCGGAAATCGCCGCCCGGTAGCGCGCAGATTCGATCTCGAGAACACCAAGATTGGCGAGGGACCTCTGCTCGTCACCCCACTCGTGGATCAGTTGAAACCGGTCGGCCGCCTCCGCCCAGTGAATTCTCGCTTTGTCCCATTCTCCCTGGTAGTAGCGGGTCAGGCCCAGGTTGTTGATGCTCTGGGCCGCGTCATAAGCGTGGCCCAGGCTCTCCTGTATCCCCTGGGCCTCGAGGAATAGCGAGTGGGCCTGCTTGTAGAGTGAGCGGGTAATATTCGAGTCGCCGATCTCCGTCGCCATCTCGATGAGTCCCGCCGCCTGCAGACCCAAGGCGTTGGAGGCCAGTCCCATGTTGCCCGACAGACGGTAAGCGGCCGCAGCCCGGGCCGCATAGTCAGCGGTCGCCCCCCAATCGCCAGGACCCCAGTACTGCATACTGGCAATACCGTACAGCGTCGCCGCTTCTTGTCTTGAGTCCCCGCGGGACTGCCACAGGGTCAGCGCCCGCAGGTACATTGCCAGGGCGTACTTCCAGTTCCGATCGCCGGCGGCCCGATCCACCATGGTCGCACGCATAACGGACCGGTAGGCCTCCAGCACGACACTCTCGTGTTCGGGATCTATCGCCGTGACGCTGATCCGATGTCCGGTGTCGCCGCCCGTGAATTCATCGGAGGCGATCACGATCGTGTGAAGACCCGGATCTGAAACGGGTATGACCAGAATCTCCTCCTCGTCACGTCGCAGTTCGGAGTTGATGGTCGTGATGCTGCCGTCCGGTCGTTCGTGCGTCAGGACGATGTCGAGACCGATCTGGACGACCCGCACCAGGACCGCCTCTGTATCCCCTGTCTCGAGCACATACCTTATTTGCTCGCCCGGGAGATGACTTGCGGTATGTTCCTGACCGGTCTCTATGCGGTAGGCATCACCTTCCAGCGGCAGTTCGCCGGATACCGCCTGAACGGCAACCGACCAGAGCGTCAATAGAAGCCAGGCGGAAAAATGGCGTAAGCCGGCCGGGAATGCGATGCCGGGTCCCCGACGGCCCGCTTCATCACCGCCAAAGACAACAGTCGGCCCGCCGCAATGCGGATAGCCTGCAAAAAAATCTTCGCCCCGATAGCGCATCTTCGTCCGTGGTTATTCTGCCGTCGCCACGATAACAAAGGACACACCGATGACGCATCACCGGGAAGCTGAGACAAATCCGCGGGAAGCACCCCATCGTGCCCGACAGCCACACAAACGGCCCGGATACTCCAGTGATCCGGCCTAGAGCAGCGGTGCTATCACCAAACTAACAATCGCCATGACATTGATGAGGATATTCATTGCCGGCCCCGATGTGTCCTTGAAAGGATCGCCAACGGTGTCGCCCACGACCACGGCGGTGTGAACATCCGATCCCTTGCCGCCGAGATTGCCCTTTTCGACATACTTCTTGGCGTTATCCCAGGCGCCACCAGCATTGGCCATGGTCAGCGCGAGCAGAACACATCCAAGCAACGCACCGGCTAACGTGCCACCAAGTGCCTCCGGACCCAATGCGAATCCGATGACCACCGCGAGACGATGGCCAGCACGCCGGCAACACCATCTTTCTCAGCGCGGCCGTCGTTGCGATCTCGATGCAACGTACCGTGTCCGGTTCGGCCGTGCCTCCAGCAGCCCCGGTATCTCACGGAACTGACGCCGGATCTCCTTGATCATGTCGAATGCGGCTTCGCCACGGCTTTCATCGTCATGGATGCGACGAGGAACGGAAAAATTCCGCCGATAAACATGCCGATCAGAACCATCGGATCCGACAATTCCAGGCTGAAACCAGGGTAGCGACTCTTTCAGCACCTCGATAAACGCGCTGATGATCGCCAGCGCAGCCAGCGCGGCCGCCCCGATGGCAAATCCCTTGCCGATAGCAGCCGTCGTGTTACCCACTTCATCCAGCGAATCGGTGATATCCCGCGTCTCCTTGCCAGGCCGGCCATCTCCGCGATACCGCCGGCGTTGTCCGCCACCGGGCCGTATGCGTCGATCGCCATGGTCATGCCAACCGTGGCCAGCATTCCGACAGCAGCAATACCGACCCCATACAGACCGACCGCCCAATTGGCGACGAAAATGATGGCTGCGATCGAAAGGACCGGGACCACCACCGACTGCATGCCGAGGGCCAAGCCTGAAATCATGACGGTCGCAGGCCCCGTTTCACCGCTTTTGGCGATATCCCGAACCGGCTGACCACCCGTGTAGTACTCGGTCACGAGGCCGATGATCATTCCACCCACCGCACCGGCGAGCACGGCCACCCAGACGCCGTTGCTGATACCGATGGTGCGGAGAAAGAACCAGGTCGCAATAATGAAAAGAACGGCGGCGCCCATTGTGCCCATTCTGAGTGCCTTCTCAGGCGCCATGTTCGATGCCATCCTCACCAGGGCGACACCAATCAGGGAACAAACCAGTCCGAGGGATGACAGCAGCAGCGGCAGGGCCATCAGATCGGAGCGCAGGCCGATGTCATCGATGGTCAGCGCCGGCAACGTGGACGCAATCGCGATCGTCGCGATCATTGCGCCACAATACGATTCGAAAATGTCGGAACCCATGCCGGCGACATCGCCAACGTTGTCACCCACATTGTCGGCGATCACGCCCGGATTGCGCGGATCGTCCTCGGGAATGCCGGCTTCCAGCTTGCCGACCAGATCGGCGCCCACATCAGCGCTCTTTGTGAAGATACCTCCGCCTACCCGCGAGAACAATGCGACCAGCGAGGCGCCCATCCCGAATCCATGGATGGTTCCTGCGCTCTGTGGATCGCCACCGTACAGGATGTACAGAAATCCAAGACCCAGCAGACCCATGGCGGCAACCGTGATACCCATCACCGACCCACCAAAGAACGCGACGGTAAGCGCCGCATCCGCGCCTTCGTTGTGCGCCGCGGTGGTTGTTCTTACGTTGGCCTTGGTGGCCGTATGCATGCCGATAAACCCTGCCACCGAGGAACAGAGCGCGCCGACGAAGAATGCCAGGGCCGTATCCCAGCCCAGGTCGGAGAAGCCGATGGCCAGCATGACCACGACCCCGATGCCCCACATCAGTTTGTATTCGCGCCCGATGAATGCCATTGCGCCCGCATGAATCTGAGCGCCGATCTCGACCACCTTGCCTGATCCGGCCGGGTATGCGACCACCAGTCTGTAAACTACAAAAGCTGCAAGAAGCCCGATGCCGCCCATCGTGAGCGGTACATAAGTCATGTCCATGATGTTCCTTTTTGGTGTTGGCACCCGTTCCCGGGCCGGCCCTCTGACGAGTCAACCGATGCGCGGAAAATGCCCTGCAGGTGCATCGGCTCGAATCTGGCGCGAAATTATAGCGGGAAACCCGATCAATAAGCAGCGAACTCTGTTCACTTTGCGCCGATCGTCAGGGCCGGGCACCGCTGCGCGCCGTGTCGGGCATGATCGGGCTATTTGGACAAACTGATGGGCTCCGGTCGACCGACCGCGAAACCTTGCGCGAAATCAACGCCCATATCCCTGACACGTTCAAAAATAGCCTGGTTCTCCACATATACGGCCACCACGCGTATCCCCATTGTGGCGGCGAGCGTGATCATTGCGACCACCATCGCTTCGCTCACGTCGTCGCTGTCGAGGTTGCGTACGATCGCGCCGTCGATTTTGAGAAAGTCCATCGACAATGACTTCAGATTGGCGAAGGACCCAAGACCGCTTCCAAATTCATCCAGCGCAAACTGGCAGCCCATCCCGTGGAGAACAGCGATAAATCGAGCTGCATTGGAAAGATTGGCAATCACGGAAGACTCCCTGACCTCGAAGCAGACCTTGTGCGGTGGTATACCGCTGCGATCGAGGCTGTCCACCACAAAATCCAGAAACTGTGGATCACCCAGTGTCTGTCCGGACAGGTTGATCGTACAACTACGGCTGTCGGGCAGCTTGATCGCTCCACTGGCTATTGCGGCAAATGCGGCTTGCAGCACCCAACGATCCACATTCGGCATGAGGTGATATCTCTCCGCCGCCTGCATGAAATCGGTCGGCGATATGATTTGATTATCATCGTCTCTCATGCGCAGCAACACCTCACAAGCCGGCCCGGTCTCCACACGTCCGGCAACCGAAACGATAGGCTGAACATAGAGTTCGAATCGATCCTCCTTGAGCGCCCGCTGGATTCTCTGCAACCAGACGATTTCGCCCCGCTGCCGGGCGAGCGCCTCGTCCCTTGCCGAATAAACGTGCACGCGGCCGCGACCCTTCTGCTTTGCGACATAGCAGGCGGAATCAGCGGCACCCATCAGGTCCTCGAGCGTTCCGGTTTCATGACTGATTTCGACCAGTCCTATGCTGACGCCGACGTTAAAAATCCTGTCCCGCCAGACAAACCGATAATCTCGCAGCGCCGCACACACGTCATCCGCGATCTGTCGGGCCTTGTCCAGCGGACAGCCTTTCAGGAGCATGCCGAACTCGTCGCCGCCGACACGGGCGACCGAATCCGAATCGCGGACCTGGTCGCGGATCAGAGTTGCCACTTCGCGCAGCAGATTGTCGCCGGCCATGTGTCCACAGCTGTCATTGACGACCTTGAAGCGATCCAGATCCAGATAGCAGAGTACGTGGCCTGCCGAACCACCGTGTGCACCGGCAACCGCGTCCTCGAGCCGACGTTCGAATTCGCGGCGGTTCGCAAGGCCCGTGAGCGGGTCATGGCTTGCCTGATAGGACATCTGCCGGGTGAGACCCCGTATCTCGGAAACATCATGCAGCAGTACCACCGCACCAACTATTTCCCTGGCCGCGTCACGAATCGGGGAAGCCGTCAACTCGATCGAAATCTCTTCGCCTTCAGATTTGGACACCAACAGGGTGCGGCGACCCAGATCGATACGACAGCCCTCCATCAGGCATCGGTTTACCGGATCTCCAAGCTCTTTTCTGTCAGCCTCGTCCACCAGGCTGACCAGGTCGCCAAGTTGCTTCCCGATAGCGGCATCCCTGCTGCAACCGGCCATCATTTCGGCTGCACCGTTCAGATAGTCGATGTGACCGTCGAGGTCGGTGGTCACGATGCCCTCGCCGATAGAGTCGAGGGTATGCCAGGCCATCCCGCGTCCACGCTCGACAGCGCGTTCGAGCGCATGACTACGGCTTTCGCGTACTATCGAGCCGAGTAGATTGCTGCCGCCACCGGGAATCTCGAATGCGTTGACCTCAACCCAACGCGGCTGATCTTCGGCATCCAGTATCTGTATGGCGAATGGCTGGTCGTTCTCTGTCCCCTGCAGGCGGTTTCTGATGTAGTTATTGACGGCATCGCGGAATTCCGGGTGTACGAACTGATCAATGTGAGTACCGCGAATATCGGCCGCGTCGATGCCGAATAACTCCGCAGCGGCCCTGTTGCCGTAATAGACGCTCTCGTCGTGGATCAGGACGGCCCCATCGATCGCGTCGGCCAGATTGACGAACAGGTCCTGTTCCATCAGTACCGCAAGGGGGCTATCGGGCCCGCGTGTTGCCGCCGACGGCATGCCAGCGGGTCGCGATCGACCGCCGCTTTCTACGTCTGTAGCAACTTCCTCGCTCAGCGCTTCGCCGTTACTACGTGCCGCCACACGGCGACGCAGGTAGTACACCAGGAACCCGAAGGCGCCGATCCCGGCAGCGATGGTCAGACTCTCGAGAACTGGCACTCCTACCTCCGCTGGTTCAGGACCTGTGATACACGTCGCCACCGGCGCGACGGAATTCGAGAGCCTTCTCGCTCATGCCGTCCTCGATGGCCTTACCTGCTTCTATCCCCTTCTGCCGCGCATATTCACGGACATCCTGGGTGATCTTCATGGAACAGAAATTCGGTCCACACATCGAACAAAAATGTGCGACCTTGTGCGCATCTTTTGGCAGCGTCGCGTCATGAAACTCGCGCGCCTTGTCGGGATCAAGACTCAGGTTGAACTGGTCTTCCCAGCGAAACTCGAATCGGGCGCAGGATAAGGCATTGTCCCTTACCTGTGCGCCGGGCCGTCCCTTTGCCAGGTCTGCCGCATGCGCCGCGATCCGGTAGGTCACGATACCCACCCGGACATCGTCCTTGTCCGGCAGGCCCAGATGCTCCTTTGGCGTGACGTAGCAGAGCATGGCGGTGCCATACCAGCCTATCTGGGCCGCGCCAATCGCTGAAGTAATGTGATCGTAGGCTGGCGCAATATCCGTCACCAGCGGCCCCAGGGTATAGAAAGGCGCCTCGATGCAGTCCTCGAGTTCCTTGTCCATATTGTCTCGTATGAGTTGCATCGGAACATGCCCCGGACCCTCGATCATGACCTGCACATCGTGTTTCCAGGCGGTCCGCGTCAATTCACCCAGCGTCTCAAGCTCTTTGAACTGGGCCTCGTCATTGGCATCGGCAATACAACCAGGCCGAAGACCATCACCGAGGGAGAACGACACGTCATAGACTTTCATGATCTCGCAGATTTCTTCGAAACGCGTATAGAGAAAATTCTCCCGGTGATGCGAAAGGCACCACTTGGCAAGAATGGAACCCCCACGCGAAACGATTCCGGTCACCCGCGCCGCGGTCAGGGGAATGTAGGCCAGTCGCACTCCCGCATGGATGGTGAAATAGTCGACACCCTGCTCGGCCTGTTCCACAAGGGTGTCCCTGAAAACTTCCCAGGTCAGATCCTCGGCCTTGCCATTGACCTTCTCGAGAGCCTGGTAGATGGGCACAGTGCCAATCGGAACCGGGGAATTCCTGATAATCCATTCACGGGTCTCATGAATGTTGCGGCCCGTCGACAGATCCATAATCGTGTCCGCACCCCAGCGGGTCGACCAGACCATCTTCTCTACTTCCTCCGCGATCGAGGACGTCACGGCCGAATTGCCGATGTTCGCATTGATCTTGACCCTGAAATTTCTGCCGATAATCATCGGTTCCAGTTCAGGATGATTGATATTGGCGGGTATGATCGCCCTGCCACAGGCGACTTCATCGCGCACGAACTCCGGCGTAATCAGTGCAGGAATCTTTGCTCCGAATGCTTCGCCAGGATGGGTCTTGAGAAGGCCGGCCTGCCTGTAGGCGGCGTGCATTTCATCCAGCCGGTTATTTTCGCGAATCGCGATATATTCCATTTCCGGCGTGATCCTGCCCTGTCGGGCGTAATGCATCTGGCTGACGTTACGTCCCGCTGCGGCTCTTTTCGGTTTGGGTATCGACGGAAAACGGAGTTTGTCCAGATCCTTGCTCGCCTGGCGATCGCAAGCGTATTGCGAACGCCGGCCCGGTGCGATATCGGTGTCGGCCCGATCGGCGATCCAGTTCGCCCGCAAGGCTGGCAACCCACTCGCCAGATCGATGGTCGCCGCCGGGTCTGTATACGGTCCCGATGTGTCGTAAAGAGTGATCGCCGGGTTCGCCTGGCTACCTCCCTCGGCCGGGGTATCCGTCTGGGCAACCTGCCGCATGCCGACCTTTATGTCGGGTCGGCTACCCTCGACGAAGACCTTGCTGGATCGCTGGAATGCGCGAGTCGCCTCCACGCTGAGCCGGGCTGTCTGGACTAGAAGTTCTTCGGGTTTGGCGCTCATTTAAACGTCGCTCTTGGTAAATACGTCATAGGTATCCGTAAAATGCTGATTTTGCTGGCCAGCGCTCGCTCGTTCTCAACCGGTCCGCCAATCAGCACAGCTTATCCCATCGGAGATGGTCAGCGCACACAGATTCACCATAATGTCGGATGTGCGGCTTGTCACTCAAACAACCTACAATGCTCCGGCAAGAATTCATCGATAAGGCAATCGGAGACCCGGATGAATCCCGAAAACGCGCGGGCGCAAATGATCAGTCAACAGTTGCGCACATGGAAAGTCTCTCACCAGGGGGTGCTTGATGTCATGGCAACGGTCCCGCGCGAGGAATTCGTGCCGGATGCTTATCGGGGTCTGGCCTACGCGGATTCAAATATCCCGATCGGCCACGGACAGGTCATGCTCGCGCCAAAATTGCAGGGGCGTCTGTTACAGGCGGTCGATCCACGACCCGGTGACAAGGTAATGGAAGTAGGCACCGGCAGCGGCTTTCTTACCACCTGCCTGAGCCATCTCGCCGACAGCGTGCATAGCCTGGAGATACACTCTGATTTCGTGGACCAGGCGCGACAGCGCCTGGACCGGCTCGATGTGGCCAATGTCTCACTCGACAATGCCGACGCACTGGCGATCGATTTTTCGAAAAAATACGACGCGATTCTCGTGTCCGGCTCTGTGCCGGAATACGATGATCGGTTCGAGCGCGCACTGGCGCCGGGTGGTCGTTTGGCAATCGTCGTCGGCTCGTCCCCGCTTATGGAGGTCCTGCTTGTCGTTCGAGCGGGAGATCATTGCGCACGAGAGGTTCTTTTCGAGACCGATATTCCGGCCCTGAGCAATGTGCGCCAACCGGAGAGCTTTGTTTTTTAGACAGGCGGGAACACGGATGAAGATCGAAATCTCACCCTGTGAGCTCAAAGAGCGGCTTGGCGATGACGAGCCACCCCTGCTGCTGGACATAAGAGAAGACTGGGAGCTGGTTATTGCCTCGCTGGATGGAGTGATACACATCCCCATGAGCCAGGTCCCGGATCGGCTCTCTGAACTCGGGACGGATCGGGAAATAGCAGTTGTCTGTCATCACGGCGGACGCAGCCATCAGGTCGTCGCTTTTTTGAAACAATCCGGATTCGCTCGTGTCCTTAACCTGACGGGTGGAATCGATGCCTGGTCAAGGGATGTGGATTCCACGATTCCCGAATACTAGCCCGCATATTGCACGAGTTTCGCTACGCCTTGTTTGTTTACTTAGGAATTTCAATGATATGCAAGATAATTTCGAGTCTGGTAAGAAATACAAAATGCACCGCTGCCGGTTTGCCGCCTGATTTCACGGCACATCCCGTCCGATCCCGCTTGAACCATAGCGATGACTATGCTTCTGCGCGCGATCAACCAGGCTGCACACGTGAAATCAACCGGCAATTCCGGCAACTCATGCAATATGCGGGCTAGGGCCGGTCGTCAGATCAATTCGGGTTTGCACCATGGAGATATGGTGTTATAGTTAACTATAACACCATTTAACTACATTGCCGTTGTTGCTACGGGGTTCTTGATGATGAAAACATTTTTTCGCGATCTGTCGCTTGCCGCACTGATGGTCTTAGCGGTGCCATCCGCGCTCGCCGTTGACCTGGCAAAAGTATATGAAGATGCGGTGCTCGCGGATCCCACGCTCAAGGAAGCCGCAGCCAATCGCATGGCCACACTGGAGTCGAAACCACAGGCGCTGGCCGCGTTGTTGCCACAGTTTGATGGCCAGTATGTCTACGACAAGCAATACAACGGAGGCAGCAGCACCTTCTCCCAGGTATTCAACGATCCCATCACGGGCAACCCCGTCGTGCAGAACATCACGACCGGATTTACGGATAGCCCGGACAACAGACAGTTTTGGCAATTGAGGGTCAACCAGACTTTGTTCCGATGGGACCAATTCATCGCCCTGAAACAGGCTGACAAGCAGGTGGCCCGGGCAGAAGCGCAATATCGCGCAGCCCAACAGGACCTGATGGTCAGGTCATCGCAGCGTTATTTCAATGTGCTGGGAGCTCGCGCCACGCTGGTCGCCGGTGAGGCGGCCCGCGACTCCATCGGCCGGCAGCTGGAGCAGGCGGAAAAGCGCTTCGAGGTCGGGCTGATCGCGATCACCGATGTGCAGGAATCCCAGGCCAGCTACGACTCGGCAGTGGCCGGTGTGATCGAAGCCAAGCGCACCATGGCGACGGCACAGGAATTTCTCCGCGAGATCACCGGGGAGTATTACAAGGAGCTTGCGGATGCCGGGCCCAATATTCCGCTGATACCGCCCAATCCAGCCGATGTCGAAGTCTGGGTCGAGACCTCTCGAAGCAGGAATCTGACCCTGGAGGCAAGCCGCATCGCTACGGATATTACGAGAGATCAGATCAGCATCCGGAAATCCGGACATATGCCCACGCTCGATTTCTTTGCATCCCGGGGGAAGAACAACGACAAGAAGGATCGTGAGACAAGACCGGATCAGATAACGGGAGGTGAGATCAACAAGGGCCCGGCTAACCAGAAGGTCTACTCCGATGTTCTGGGTATTCAGCTTAACGTCCCTTTGTTTAGTGGTGGTGCTGTACGTTCGAACGTCAAGGAAGCGGTCTATCTGCACCGTGCGTCACAGGAACAACTGGAGCGCGTGGCAAGAGAAACCGAAAGACAGGTACGCGACGCCTATCTCAGCGTGACCTCGGAGATCGCACGAGTACGGGCCCTGGCCCGGTCAGTGGAATCGAACGAGACCGCCTTGCGCGCGACCGAGGCGGGTTTCGAAGTCGGGACACGAACAACGGTCGATGTCCTCGATTCCCGGCGCAACCTGTTCGAAGCACAGCGCGATTACGCGCAGAGCCGCTACGCGTATGTCGTTAATGCCCTGCTGCTCAAACAGGCAGCGGGCAATTTGTCGCCAACGGACATCAACGAAATCAACGGGTGGCTCACGGACTAGAGAGACTGCGGTATCAATAGCGCGCTGCGCGTTTTGTTCTAGAGCGAGCTGTCGAGCAGCGGATAGACCAGGTTCAGAAGCCGGGCCAGGGCGCCACGATTCTTGGCGACGATCTCGCGGCCGCGCAGTCCGCGTTGACGGCGGCCTGCCGGATCGTGGAAACACGCGACGACCTCGTCGGCCAGCTGGCCCGGGCTGGTGACGATCTGTGCGACACCGGCCTCGTATAACAGATCGGCGATATCCTGGGCATTGAAATTATTCGAACCGGTCAGCACCGGTATGCCCAGGGCGGCAGGTTCCAGGAGGTTGTGTCCGCCTATCGGGACCATACTCCCACCGACGAAAGCGATATCTGACGCCGCGTAGAACATTGTCAGCTCGCCCAGCGTGTCACCGAGAAAAACCTCGGTTGTTTCGTCGCAGCGTTCGCCGCTAGTGCGGCTAACGTAACTCAGCCCGTGTTTTCTAAGGAGCTGGGCAATCGCAACGAATCTCTTCGGATGCCTGGGCACGAGGATGAGCAGCACACCGGGAATGGCTTGCTGGATCTGGCGGTGGGCGACAATGATCTTTTCCTCTTCTCCCGGATGCGTGCTGGCGGCGATCCATACGGGCCTGCCGGCGGCCTGGACAGCGCGAAACTCGACACCTTTTCTGTCGACGGTGTGCGGAATATCCAGATCGAACTTTATGTTACCGACGACGCGTGTGCGCTTTGGCCCGGCGCCCAGGGAAAGAAACCTTTCAGCATCTCTTTCGCTCTGGGCTGCGATGACGATTCCGTGGGAGAGAGTCGCCTTGAAAACTGTAAAGAAGCGCCGGTACCTGGATACGGAACGCGGCGAGATTCTTGCATTGGCCAGCACCAATGGCACATTGCGGCGACCACACTCCGTATAGAGATTCGGCCACAGCTCGGTTTCCATGATGATCGCCAGCCGCGGCTGGAAGCGATCGAAAAATCGTGACACGGCCCCGGGCATGTCATAGGGAATATAGCTATGGATGACCTCGTCACCAAAGATGTCATGCAGCCGCTGCGCCCCCGTCGGCGTGACGGTGGTAACGACAATGGGAAACTGCGGATACTTATCTTTCAGATCGCGAACCAGCGAGGATGCCGCGGTCACCTCTCCCACCGAAACCGCGTGAATCCAGATCGCCGGTTCGTCTGTTCTCGTGCGACCGAAACCGAATCGTTCTTCCCAACGGTCCCAGTATTCGCGATTACTCAGTCCCTTCCAGATCAGGATCGGGATAACGAGCGGAGCCAGAACATAAGAAAGAACGAGGTAGACCAGTCTCACTAAGTCAAGACCCTTCGCGAATCCGATCCACGATCTCACTGGTCGAACTGCCGTCCCGGTAGGTGAGCACCGTGACCACACCGCCGTTTTCAAGGACACAATCGGCACCGGCGATTTCATCGCTGCGGTAGTCGCCGCCTTTTACCAGCACATCGGGCAGGACCTCGGAGATGAGCTCCCCAGGCGTATCCTCACCAAACGGGACCACCCAGTTGACCGACGCGAGACCAGACAACACCGCGAGTCGGTCGGGCAGGCTGTTGATCGGTCGGCCTTCACCCTTTAGCCGTCGAACGGACTCATCGTCGTTGACCGCAACGACCAGACGGTCCCCCAGTGTTTTTGCCTCCTCCAGATAGGCGATATGCCCGGCATGGAGAATATCGAAACAACCGTTTGTCATCACCACTCGTTCGCCGCGGTCGCGGGCCTGTTTGACGGCCTCGATCAACTGCGTACGGTCGAGCAGGCGCCGGCCGCCTTTCCCTCGCTCATGCAGGGCCAGCCGAAGCTCGGATGCCGTGACCGACGCAACGCCAAGTTTGCGTACCACGAGACCGGCTGCGAGGTTGGCCAGAGCGGCAGAATCAGCCATCGACTGACCAGCTGCCAGACCCGCGGCCGCCGCCGCAATAACGGTATCTCCCGCACCCGTCACGTCAAAAATCTCCCTTGCCTCCGCCTCCAGATGGTGGACGCTGCCATCACGTCCAACCAGTGTCATGCCCTTATCACTGCGCGTGATCAATAAGTACTCGAAATTCTGCTCACGGGCCAGATTGCCCGCGCGCTCGACAAGAACTTCGTCATTCTGACAATTGCCAACGACCGCTTCGAATTCAGGCAGATTGGGCGTCACCACTGTCGCGCCCCTATAACGCTCGAAATCACTACCCTTGGGATCGACCAGTACCGGTACATCGCTGTCACGACAGCGCGCGATAAAAGCAGCCACCTGTGTCAGTGACCCTTTGCCATAATCGGACAACACCACTGCGCCGGCCGTGGGCAGGATTTTCGCGAAATCCTGCTCGAGTTCATGGTCGGCAAATTCCGATTCATCGCTCTCGAAGTCGAGTCGAATCAGCTGTTGGTTTCGACTCAGGACACGAAGCTTCGTCACAGTTGGCTGATTATCAAGTCTGAGCAAGTGAGACTCGACTTTGTGACTCGCAAGCAGGTGGTGCAGCTTGTCCGCCGCCTCGTCGTCTCCGACCAGCCCCAACAACACGGTATTCACACCCAGGTCGGCAAGATTGACCGCAACATTTGCACCGCCACCCGGGCGTTCCTCGACATCGGTGATGCGGACGACGGGCACCGGCGCTTCGGGTGAAATCCGTCCTGCCGGGCCAAACCAGTAGCGGTCCAGCATGACGTCGCCAGCGACGACGACCCGTGCATTGCCAAAGTCCGGTATTCTTAGGGTCATGGGCGACGCCCCCTGTATCGCGCGGATGGTATCACAGGGTCCGGGACACACCTGGCGTCTCACTGACTCTCCGGACGATCTGTCCCGCTAATGGGATTGTGACGATAATAACGACAAACGATGCGGGACATTTTGTCACGCTTTGACCCAGGCATGGACAAACACAGCACTCCTCTCTATCGATTTCTCTGGCCCCGATTCTGGCTGGTCTGGTGCGGGCTGGGATTCCTGCGGCTGACGATGATACTTCCATACCGCCGGCAACTTTCGGTGGGACGTGCCCTGGGTCGCCTCGGAATGCGTGTCATCCCCAAGCGGCGCCGGATCGCAAGACGAAACATCAAGTTGTGTTTTCCCGAATTGAGCGACGCTGAACAAGCCGACTTGCTGCGACGCCATTTCGAATCACTTGGAATCGCTTTGGTAGAAGGCGCGCTGTGCTGGTGGGCGTCCGACGAAATGCTGGATCCGCTGGTGCAGATCGAGGGCCTCGAGCACATCAGGAAAGTCCTTGAGAAAGGCAAGGGAGCCATCATGTTGACGGGTCACTTTGCCGCGCTCGATCTCGGCGGACGTATCCTGACTACAAAAATTTCGGTCAGCCCGATGTATCGACCACACCGCAACCCGTTATTCAACGAGATTGTCCGCAGGGGTCGGGCACGGCATTCAACGCCAATCCCCAAGACGGATGTCAAAGGGATATTGCGCGCACTCAAACGCAATGACGCGATCTGGTATGCGCCGGACCAAAGCCACAGGCGCCGGCACAGCGCTAATGTGCCTTTCTTTTCAGTGCTGGCTCCAACCAACACCGCCACTTCGACATTTGCCCGCGCAAGCGGAGCTGCCGTCGTACCGTTTTTCCCTGAGAGACTCGCCGATGGAAAAGGCTATCGTTTGATCATTCGACCGCCACTGGAGAATTTCCCGGGCGACAGCCCGGCAGCGGATGCGGAACGAATCAATCGACTTTTGGAACAAGAGATCCGGCGGATTCCAGAGCAGTATCTTTGGGTGCACCGACGATTCAAGCTGACCGGACCGGATGGCCCTGATCATTACGCGGGAATCTGACCGTAAGCCGTGACGAGTACATCCCAATCCCGGCGCGTCACATGTATGCCCGCGACCTCCCGGTCTACCTTTCTCAACGAGCGAAGAAAACGTTCGAGATTCGCCCGCCTCCAGCGACCCGGGTGGCGCAGCTGACCACGATCGAAGTCGAGCAGCCAGGGTTCGTCGTTTGTATCGATCAGAAGATTGTGCGCAGTCAGATCGGCATGAAACACGCCTGCATCGTGGAACTGTCTGACGCAGCGTCCGACCCGGATCCACGCCGCTTCGCCTAGCGGTCCGCGCTGTAATCGCCGCGAAAGCGGCTCTGCGCCAGGTATCCTTGTGGTGATCAGATCTGCCGTATAGGCAGCAGCACCGCAACGACAAAATATCGCGGCAACCGGACGTGGTACCGGCAACCCCATGTTGTGAAGTTTTGTCAGCAGCCTCCACTCACGGAAAGAACGCGTTCTGTCCGCACCGGACCAAAGGTATTGATCGTCTAGAAACTTTCCGACCAACCCCCCTCGCCGGTAGTGGCGCAACGCCCATTCCTGATCCGCCCATCTGACGAATACAACGGTGCCCCGACCGCCGACTGCGTTTTCAACTACGCGCTCCTGCCGCCGCCAGAAATCAACCGTAAAGCAATCGGAATTCCATTCCAGATCGACCAGGCGATCAATAAGGATGCCGCCGTGTTCTGTTTCAAGCCGGGCTTCGGTGATGGAATCCATGCAGATTCGGGATGTTCCCAGTGGCCTCATTGTTGCGGGACGCGCTGAAATGCAAGCGATTTATGGGGCAGAACTTCAGTGTATCATCACGTCATGGAGCGGATACGAGCCAGCCGGTTGCTCATATGGCGGCAGCCCGACAGGATCCTGCCATGATTGTCGCAAGCATCACGGCACAGCAGGCAACGGATGCCACAGCGTTTGAAATATCAGATCTGCTTGAAACAGGTCATGTCGTGTATTTCCCGCAATGTCCTTTCCCGTTGCCCGACGAGGAGGATCAGCGCTTCCTGCGCGATGATCTCGCCTCCGGTCTGAGGCTCAAGAACATCAGTTACCACCCGGAGGCGGATTCCGTCAGGGGACTCGACAGTGACGGCGAGGACAAGGACCGCGCTTACAGGATACTGACCGATCACCGTCGATCGGTAGAGCGGTTTCTAAACCGTACCATCCCCTCCCTGACCGATGGATGGGTCATGGGCACGTCCAGTTTCCGGCCCGTGGAAGAGAAAGGCCGTGATCTGAAACCACACGCCAGCAACGAACTCATTCACTTCGATGCGGGCGCCTATGGCGCAACAAACGGCGACCGGATTCTCAGATTCTTCGTCAATCTGAATCCGACCATGGACAGGGTCTGGACCAGCAAGGGAGACTTCCCGCTGGTGTATGGAAAATACGGCGAGCAGGCGGGCATACGAAAGCGGGACCCGGGTCCCCGGTATCTGGAGAAGGGGCCTCTCGATCATGCGCGTACCGGTCTGTTGCGGCTCATCGCAATGATGGGTCTGCCGATGGCAACGGTACTGGACTCAAGCCCGTATGACCGGATCATGCGGAAATTTCACAACTTCATGAAAGACACCCCGGCCTTTCAGCAGGATCCGGAAGACTTCGAGGAGATGAGGTTCAGACCTTTTTCGGCCTGGATGGTGTTGACGGACATGGTCAGCCATGCCGCTATATCGGGCCAGCATGCGTTAGTCACCACCGGCCTGATCCCTCTGGAGAACTGCCACCACCCCGAGATGGCACCCGTCAATATCCTGAAGAACGGCTGATATCCCCAACCACCGGACAATTAGTCAGTCGACTGCACGACGTCTCCGATGATCCGGTCCGGAGTCAGATCTTTCATGCACCTGAAGTGCCCAAGCGGACATTCCCGGGCCATACAAGGGCTGCAATCCAGACCGAGATAATGCACCGAGCACCGGTCTGTCAGCGGCGGCGTATATTCCGGATTCGACGAACCAAAGATAGCGACCACATGGCAGCCGACCGCTGCGGCAATGTGCATCAGCCCTGAGTCATTTGTAACGGCGCGCCGGGCGATGGACAGCAAATCAATCGTATCTTCAAGCTGCGTTTGTCCGCAAAGATTGATTGCCGCGCCCCGCGATGCCTCGACGATAGTCTGCCCTGACGCACGATCGCTTCGAGAACCCAACAACCACACCGAGTATCCGCTGTCGGCAAGTTCGCGCGCGAGCTGACCATAGTATTCAAGCGGCCAGCATTTCGCGGCGCCATATTCCGCGCCAGGCATCATGGCAATCACGGGCATATCGATATCCAGCGACAGTGTCTCGACCAGTCGCCGCCGATTGTCATGATCAACCCGCAATTTTGGCTGCGGAACCGGTGGTGGCTGTACATCGTCCGCCGATCGGCCAAGTGCGACAATGCGCTCAACCATCCTGGTCAGCAGGTCGCTGTCCATCTGGCGGATATCGTTTAACAGCCCGTAGCGCATTTCGCCGCGATAGCCCGTCCTTCTTGTCGCCCGCGCATGGAATGGAATCAGCGCCGACTTGAAAGATCGTGGCAATACGATGGCCTGTTCATAGCGGTGGCCGCGCAGGGAGATGCCGATCCGGCGCCGCACTCCCCAGGCAAACCGACCGTGGCCGACCGGTAGCTCGATCGCATCCCGTATCTGCGGCATCCTGGCAAGCAAGGGCAGCGACCAGCCGGGCGCGACGACGTCGATGGCCATATCGGGATTGCTCTCGCGCAAAGTCATAAACAGACTCTGCGCCATCACCATGTCGCCGACCCATGCCGGACCGACGACAAGACAGGCGTCCGGCGTCAGCTTAGTTGCCATCTGAGCCCTGGAACATCAGTCAATGTATAGGGAACCTCTGATTTATTCTGAGCGAAGCAGATTGTGATCCAAAATGTTTAGATTTTTTAATGCCCTTTGGGTGCAAGGCGCGAATCGCACGTAATAGCTGGCTAATGCAAAGATTTGCAACGCAGAAGCTGGATATTCTAGCCGGGATATCACGCCGCGGGGCGAGATGATGGCGCAGAGATTTGGATTCACAGTGGATTTTCTGAAGGAGCGAAATACAGTCTGTATTCCTGACTGAAGCAAATTCTCTGTGAATCCAAAGATCAAGACAGGGCTCGTCATCGTGGTGTGATATCCGGGCTAAGCACAAGAGTCGAGTTCATGAATAGATTGGAGGTTCCATCGCCTGGTGAGCCGCCATCGTGCGACACGGGAGCTAGGTATTCGGGTCTGCATTGATGCTATCGAGGCAGGAGCGGGCCCCATCCTCGACGGTCTGGAACCGCCCGTCGTAGCCTGCAGCCCGTAAACGTGTCAGGTCCGCCTGCGTATAGCTCTGATAACGCCCCTTTAGATGAACCGGCATGGGGACATACCGGATCGCACCACAGCCATGCCAGTCGATGACCGCCCGGGCCACATCATTGAAAGTCTGGGCGCGCCCGGTCCCTGCGTTGAAGATGCCCGAAATCTCCGGGTGATCCAGGAAATACAAAATTACCGATACGACATCCCCGACGTAGATGAAATCCCGTTGTTGTTCGCCGTCTCCATACCCGTCGCAACCCTGGAAGACGCGAATCTCGCCATCACTCAGGATCTCGCGATTGAAGTGCCAGATGACGCTGGCCATCGCTTGCTTGTGATCCTCTCCGGGGCCATAGACGTTGAAGTAGCGCAGACCGACCACCTGAGTGGAGGGCTTGCCGAGGCGCTGCACATAGCGGTCGAAGAGCATCTTGGAGTAGCCATAAACGTTCAGCGGTTTCTCGCATTCCCTGTCTTCCGAGAATTCGGGTCCCGCTCCGTAAACTGATGCGGACGATGCATAGATAAGGGGTACCTGGTGCGCCTGGCAGATGGTCAGGAGGTCACGAGACCAGCAAAAATTCTGATCCATCATCAGCCGGCCATCCCACTCCGTGGTCGCTGAGCAGGCGCCCTGGTGAAGCACGGCGGTTGTCCCGGCGGGCAATCCGCTGATACTAATCTTCTCTCGAAAAACGTCTTTGTCCTCGTAGTCCGCAATATCGCAATTGACAAGATTGGCGAACTTCGTGCCATCCGTCAGGTTGTCGACAACCAGGATCTCGGTCTCGCCTCTCTTGTTCAGCGCCCTGATCAGGTTGCTGCCAATAAAGCCTGCTCCACCCGTCACGATGATCATTTCAGTTTTCCGCCCAATACTGCCTGATAAAGTTCAAGGTACTTCCCCGCCATCTTATCCGGCGTGAAGTTGGAAACGAACTCTTTGCCATGCGCTCCCATGGTCTGCCCGAGCTGACTATCATCGTGCAGACGAAGAATCGCTTCATTTAACTGCTGTGGGTTGTGCGGCTGAATCAGGAACCCGTTTTCGCCATCATGGACGATCTCGGGCAAGCCCCCCACTCGCGAGGCAACGACCGGAAGCCCGAATTGCATGGCGTCGAGGAGCACCCCTCCGATCCCTTCGATATTGGATGGCAGAATGAAAACGTCGAGAACTGACAGATAGTCTCCGATATTGTTCACAAAGCCGACAAAACTCAGGTTGCCAAGATCCCTCGCCTCCCCCCGCAGCCAGCTTTCGTCGGCGCCACCGCCGATGAGGAGAAAGTGGATGTGCGGATGACTGTTTTGCAGCTCGCGCGCAGCCCGGATGATGTAGATCTGCCCCTTGGTTTTGTTGTCCAGAGCAGCGACATGTCCGACCAGGAACTTACCCTGATGTGCGGTGCGCAACCTTGCCACGGCGACAGGATCGACCTCCAGCTGGCTGACCGCGCTATGGATCACACAGGTGCGAACATCAGGCTCATACGCCGTCAGGATCTTGCCGACCGATGCGGCCACGCAAGCATTCATTGAAGCGTGCCTGTAGACGCGCCGCGTAAAGAAATCCCCATGGGGAATATTGCTAACCCTGCGCGTGACTACATACGGGATTCGGGACAGGCAGTGCCGCAGATAAGCGCCATGCGCGGCGCGCGACTCATGAGCATGGACAATCGTCGCCCCCCGCGTCGCGCGCATCGCAGAGAGCGCATTGCCTCGCACCGGCATGAGAGTCAGGCGTGGCGCGTCATCCAGGCGCTGGATCAGGGCTTGCCCCTGTCGCGCTACCAGCACCTGGTCCAGCCCCTGCTCTCCCAGGAGCCGTATCAACAACTCTGTCTGACGTTCGCCGCCACGGAAACCACGTGCAAGATTTATGTGGCACAGGGTCACGGGATCAGTTCGACATGAGCGGCGCCATCCCGGGACCGGGCGCTATTTGACTAATCGCCCTTGTTCTCACGGAGAATATAGCTTGCACCGCAGTAGGGACAAACAGCCTCACCGGTCTTTTCGATCGGAAGATAGACCCTCGGGTGTGAATTCCACAGACTCATGCCGGGCATGGGACAGGATAGTGGAAGGTCTGATGACGAGACATCGTAGCGCTGTTCCGCGTTGGGCTGAATAGGTTCCTGTTCCACTTGGATAGAGTCCTCGTTGCTACGGTCTGGAGAGGCCTGACAGTATATCAGCGACATCGTCGACCGGAACGCTCAGTCGCTGCCCATGTGTTTGTGCCACAGTGCCTTGACGTTCTCTCTCTCCAAACGGAACTCGCTCCCGTCGACTCGCAGCGGCCGCCCTGCGAGCGCCAGGTGGTGGACTCGGGTCCGGTATGCAAGCCAGGCATCGCGCAGAGTCGTCGCATCACTCTTTTCAATCATTCCCTCCGCGAGCAGTGATTCGAGTTGCCGGATGATGTCGGAAAACTCAACCAGCCGCGGATGTCGGGTAACGCCATTCAATACCAGGAACTGGACGAGAAACTCGATATCAGTAATGCCTCCCCTGCTGTTTTTCAGGTCAAATCCTGGCTGATGATTCTTGTCACGCTCGCGGTACATTCGTTCACGCATCTCGGCAATTTCCCTGCGCAGGTCCTCCTGCCTTACACACGAACAAAGGATCTGCCTGCGAATCGTTTCGAACTTGCTGCAAACTGAATCTTCGCCAGCAACCGCCCGGGCTCTCAGCAGGGCCTGGTGCTCCCAGGTCCACGCCGTCTTCCTCTGATAAGTCTCGAACGCTTTGAGACTGGTGACCAGAAGCCCACCCTTCCCGCTGGGCTTCAGGCGCGTGTCGACTTCATAGAGAAGCCCGGAACTGGTCTGCGTGGACAACAGATGAACGACTCTCCGACTGAGGCGCGCAAAGAAATGTCCCGTATCCAGCGGCTGCGAACCATCCGTGGTCCCGGCGTCACCGTCCGAGTCATGCACAAAAACAAGATCGAGATCGGATCCGTAGCCGAGTTCGATGCCGCCCAACTTGCCGTAAGCCACAACGGCGAATCCTGCTTCTTGTCCGTTGCGTAATCGCGGCGTGCCGTGACGGGCGCTCATGTCGCGCTTCGCCATGGCGACACAACGATCGAGCACTACCTCGGCTATGCCGGTCAGATGGTCACTCACTTTCATCAACGGCAACGAGCCGCTCAAATCGGCGACGGCTACAAGAAAGACAGCGCTGCGCTGGAACTGTCTCAGGGCATCCATCTGCCCCTCGAGGTCGTCATCGGGGATCGCAGACATGCGTTCGGCCAGCGCTTTCTCCAGCGCCGCCCGCGCCGGGAGTTCATCGAAGATCTGTGGGGCAATCAATTCATCCAGCAGCAGCGGATGATCGGCTACCTGCCGGGCGAGAAACTCGCTTCTGGAACATAAATCCGCAAGTCTGTGCAAGGCCGATCGATTTTCATTCAGCAACGCCAGGTAAGCGCTACGCAGGCCAACGGCTTCGATCACCATGATCAGCCGTTGCAGAACCTTCTCCGACTGTTCGTAAGCACCGGCCTCCTGTATGAGCGGCGGCATGAGTCGATCAAGCCGGCGGCGACCGGCTTCATCAAGACGTTTGACAAACGACGCCCGATACAGGGCGTCGAGCAGCTCACGCGCCCGTTGTGGATTCCCGTAGCCATGCGAATAAAGAAGATCGATGCTGATATCGGCATCCAGGCGCTGTGCCCACAAGGCCTGCAAGCTCTCGCCGGAGGCGCTTCCGTCGTCTGAACCTGCAAGCTGCGTCGTGAACCAGCCCTGGACACAGCCCCTTTGCCTGTCGATCTCCGCCACAAGGCTTTGCCAGTCCCCAAACCCCATCGCATAAGCGAGCCTCGATCGTTCGACATCGCCTTGCGGCAAGCTGTGTACTTGCTCGTCGCGCCATTCCTGCAGCCGGTTCTCAACGGTTCGCAGGAATCGATAGGCGGACATCAGTTCGTCCACGGCTTGCGACTGCAATTGTCGCGTTACGGTCAGACGTGGCAGAACCTCCTGCAGCGCGGTATCTCTCAGTGAGGGGTCAGCCCCACCTCTGAGCAGCTGAAAGCACTGGGCGATGAACTCGATCTCGCGGATGCCCCCCCTGCCACGCTTGATGTCGGTTGCGAGGCTTTCCTGCCCTGCTTCCACCTCGATCATCTGTTTCATGTCGCGCAAGGTTTCGAAGACGCCGTAGTCCAGATAGCGTCGATAAACAAACGGCCGCAGTGTCTGCCGAAACAGATCAATGTCTTCGGCGTTACCTGTAATCGGCCTCGCCTTTACATAGGCGTAGCGTTCCCATGACCTGCCGTGTTGCTGAAGATAGGCCTCGAATGCTGCCAGGCTCATCAACAGCGGACCGCTGTCGCCAAAGGGTCTCAGCCGCATGTCGACACGGAAAACGAAGCCGTCTTCTGTCACCTTGTCGAGCATCCGGATGACACTTTGTCCGAGCCGATGGAAAAACTGCTCGTTGCTGATGGGACGGGAACCATCGGTCGTGCCGGTTTCAGGATACAGAAATATAAGGTCGACGTCGGAGGAGAAGTTGAGCTCAAAGCCGCCCAGCTTGCCCATGCCGACCACCAGCAGAGACTGTTCCCCAGCATCGCCAGCCTTTGGTTTGCCGTGGTCCGCCGCCAGCCTTTGATGACTAAAAGCGACTGCGGTCTGAATACAGAGATCTGCAAGCTCGCTCATATGCCCAAGGGTTTCATCCAGCGATGACCATCCGGCCAGATCACGCCACGCTGCCCTGACCGTCTCTCGACGACGGAAGATGCGTAGACGCCGCATCGCCTCTGCTTCTTCACGCGCTGTGTCGATCGACGCCCGCAGAGCGCTGGTAAATGCTCCGGGCACCCAGGGTGTCTGTACGCCACCGGCGCCCAGCAGAAACGGGAAATCATCCGGGTGCCTGACACAGGCATTGGCAACAAATTCGCTGCAAGCCCACACACGCGCCACGGAGTTCGCCACGACCGGATGAGAATCGAAATCCGCTGCCCGTTCCGGATGGTCCGACTGAAACTGTAACCACCGATCGCGCGGGCCGTCAGCCAGCTCCTTCGGCAATTTTTTCAACGCCATATCTACAGTGGATTCTTCAGCCCGCATATCGCAACACGATCAAACCGGTCATAAGCAATGGAACCTCTGATTTAGTCTGCGCGAAGTAGCTTGTGATGCAAAATGTTCAGATTTGTAATGCCCTTTGGGTGCAAGGCGCCGATCGCACGTAATAGCCGGCTGTTGCGAAGAATCGCAACGCCAAAGCTGGATATTTTGGATCGCAAGATACGAGTTCACGAATAGATCAGAGGTTCCCTGTTACTAACCGGCATAACAAATTCTGTCTTCGCCGACCTTCGTCAAGTATGCGGCCAGTCGTGTATTGTCCCGCAGACTGGCCGCACAAAAAAGAAGCCCCGCCGAGGCGGGGCTTCTTCGGTTCGAAAAGAACGCTGATGAAAAACGCTTGCGCGTCTTACATCATGCCGCCCATTCCGCCCATGCCTAATTAGAGCGTGAGCTGA
>PVMK01127534.1_pt1 | contig 29315 bp, 22 predicted proteins | sample 1853481 | NCBI WGS metagenome assembly PVMK01 (sample SAMN08533507, study PRJNA380276) | Marine sediment metagenome, whole genome shotgun sequencing project.
CTGATGTATCAACCGGTCCAGGATCGCATCTGCAATGGTCTTCTCACCAATGATCTCATACCAGCCTTTTACCGGTATTTGATATGTAATGATGATAGAACCCTTGTTATGGCGGCCCTCAATAATCTCCAATAAAGCTATTCGGTTTTGACTATCCAATAACTGCAGGCCAAAATCGTCCAGTACAATCAGATGATGCCTTTCTATTTTAGCCAGCTCTTTTAGATATGAACCGTCAGCCTTGGCCATTTTTAACTTCGAGAACAGCTTGTTAGTATTTAAATACATCACCCGGTATCCTTCGATACAGGCCTGGTAGCCTAGCGCAGTAGCTAAATAACTTTTGCCAACACCAGTGCTGCCGGTAATGATTATATTTTCATTTTGTTCGATAAAACCACATTCAGCAAGTCTGAGTAATTTGTTCTAATCGATATTTCTGGTCTGATCATAAATGATATTCTCTATAGAGGACTTATAATGGAACCGGGCATTTTTTATGGCTCTTTCTATTCTGCGGGTTTTTCGATCATCCCATTCGGTCTCAACCAATATGGAAATAAACTGATCTAAAGTATAGTCATCTGTTTTCCCTGTTTCTATAGCTGTTTTAAATGTTCCGTACATGCCATAGAGCTTCATTTGTTTCATTTTAGTAAGTGTAATTTCGTTCATTTTTATTTGGCTTTATTTGTAATACTTCTCTCCACGAATGTTATGATGATCTGGTAGCTGGTCTGTTTGATCTGGTTCGTTGGGTAACAGATCCAAACCATTCTCCAGTATCCTCTGAATGATTTTATAGTTATAGATATGATAATCAAGAGCACGCCTGCAGGCATTGATCAACCGTTCATTACCTACCTTCTTGGCAAAGGACAACACGCCCATACAGCTTTTGTAGGATTGTTCGGGATGTTGTTTTTTCTCCAGCAAACGGGTAATAAACTCTTTGACCGCCTGGTCAATGGATGCTCCCCAGTTAATGAAGCGCTGTGGCGTCCACTCAGTAATAAACTGATGGGTGCTGGCCAGATGTTCCTTTAAGGTGGTATAATTAAATGGTTTTAACTCCCTTTTGTGCAGGGCTATGCGGTTGTATTTATGATAAACTTCTACACTATTTTCGGTATACATGATTTTAACCTTTTTGCGGATGTAGGAGAACGGCACACTATAGTAGTGTTTATCTTTACTTAGAAGTACATGACCATTTTGCATAACCGTGGCAAAAGCCAACTGCTTGACCTGGTAACGGTTCAATGGCAGAGGGGATAATTTTTCTTGCTCGATCTCTTTAAACAGCCCAAAGCGTGAGGTGGGCCGTCCGGTAAGTTTTTTATTATTGTGAGCTTCAAGCTCATTGCGGATCGCTTTATTTAAATCTTAAAGCTCATGAAAAGTACTACGCCTTAGGGCAGGATAGATTCTTTGATAAAGGATCTTTACCGCTCCTTCCACTAATGATTTATCCCTGGGTTTGTAGGCCCGTGCAGGAAGTATGGTGGTTTCATAATGATCGGCAAAGTCCAGAAAGGTTTCGTTTAAGGTGGGTTCATACCGGTTGCTTTTAGTAACCGCTGATTTCAGATTGTCCGGCACGATGGCCGCTGGCACTCCTTTGAAGTAGTGCATGGCATTTTCCACCGAGACAATAAAGTCTTCTTTCTTCTGACTTAATGAAGCCTCTGCATAGGTGTATTGACTGGCACCCAGGATGGCTACAAAAAATTCTACTTCCTTGATCTGGCCAGTATTTTTATCAATTAATTGCAGGGTCTTACCTGCATAATCGACGAACATCTTATCGCCGGCCTTGTGGTTCATGTGCATCACCGGATTTACCTTCTTGCTCCACCGCAAATAATGTTCACAAAACTGACTGATCTTCAGCCCATCAGGGTGTTTTTTATAATACTCCTCCCACATTAATTGTTTGGTGACCCCGGTTTTCTTTAGCTCCCGCTCCATGTAGGGGAAAAAATTATAAACAGCTTTCAGCCTGGCAGAGGGATTTACCGTTTTAGTGTTGCTGAATAACGTCTCCAGTTCCGAATCACTCTTCTGCTGGATATCTTCAACACTTAGATTGAGTAATTGATGCAGGGCAAGGTATTTCTTAACCGTGTTTCTGGACAGCGATAAATACTTGCTTATAAAAACTTTGCTCTTACCTTGATGGTATAATGTGATTACTTTTCTAACTTTTCTCATGTCGATTAATTTATTGGCCATATCTCACGCTTTTTTAAATGCGTGAAAATACAGCTTCGACAACATGAAAAAGTCCTATTTTTAAGGGTGGTCAATTTGCTCCGGAGAACCCTGGTCACTTTGATCCGGAATGGGGTGGTCAGTTTACTCCGGTAGACCTGGTCAGTTTACTCCGGAGAGGGGTGCTCACTTTGACCGGTTTTTCCAGTAGGGGTTAACAACAAAATTTCTCAGGTAGTAAGATACCATTTAACAAAGTTGTCATACCCCCCTACCATCTATGAGCTTCATAGAGGGTATACGGGATACAACTTGCAGTTAGAAATAAACTAGCATGGATTGGGACTCAAGTCAATAATTTGCCCACTGCCACTTCCCATGGATTAGAAATCTTCAACCCTATTTAATATCTTCAGTTGCTTGACAGAGCAAACTTTCTATAAACATTGTATAGTATAGTTCTATGCTATTCACAGAGTTCTAAGAAAATTCTGGACATTTCTTTAACTTTCAATATTACTTAAAAGACACGAATGCCTCAAAGTCGTCAACTTGCTGCTATCATGTTCACCGATATTATCGGGTACACAGCTTTGATGGCTAAAGATGAGAACGCAGCTTTCAAACTTCTTGAACAGAACAGAATGCTACATAAATCCATCATTCAAGAGTTCAATGGAAAGTGGCTAAAAGAAATGGGTGATGGAGTGCTACTGAGTTTTAATTCAGCTTCAGATGCAGTTTTATACGCCAAGAAGATTCAAGAGACCTCCCAAAAAGAGGCTGATGTTTCATTGGTTTGGTCTGTCAGCCGCATCAACAAAATATTCAGTTTCCAGATGTGTAACTAATATTTGAGTACCTCCTTTGGCAATTTTCAATGCGTAATACCCACTTTTATCAGTGGTATCAGATTCACTTCCAGATGTTACCAAGGCATTAGGAATAGCAATTCCCCGGGTCATGGCCTTTAAAAAAGAATATCTGTCCGCGGTTTGACTATTTGAGTTCCTAATAATAATACAATTGTCTTTTCTGTTTATTGGAGTTACCTTTAATTGATATAGTGTCATTAATTGCAAGAATAGTATCAGTATACAATCTGTGCTTATAATCAGATTTAATGTAATTATATTTCAATCTAAACCTTACAACACATGTTTAAAAACTCTACTTACTTAAGTCGTTTTAAAGAACGCGGCAAGCAGATCGGTTTGATCTGTTTAATGATGATGAGTTTTTCTTTGGTGATGGCTCAGGAACGGCAAGTAATACATTAAGCCAAAATTAGTTAGAGCATACACCGAATATCTGGAAATATTTGCGAGAACATTTCATGAAATAAAAGTTCCTGTAATGAGGTTTTACTTTTTGGCCTTTTTTATTTTGCTCAGCTGTTCGTCTCCTACCGATACCGCTAATAATAAGATCCAATATCCGGTGTCAGGTAGTAATTTAACCCCAAAGCAGTTGGCACAAGCCTATTGCGGAGGCTGCCATATGTATCCTGACCCTGATTTGTTGCCAAAATCTGTTTGGAATAAGAAATTACTAAAAGACATGGCAAGGAGACTTGGATATGGTGATGCGTTTAAACATCTTTCAATGTACTATGCCAACAACTATCCAAAGGACTCTATTATAAGTAGTAGCGATTGGCAAAAGATCTCCAACTATTACCTCCGAGAATCGCCGGAAGAAGCTATCCTCCCCAAACGAAAGCCTGAAGTCACCAATGCGCTCCCAAACTTTAAGGTGAAAATAATTGATGACCTCCCGTCCCAGCCCCTGACAACAATGGTACACTTCGATACTATTAACAACTTAATATACTGGGGTAGTAGGGGTGGTGATTTAATGATACTGGATCCTCGGGGAAACTTAAAAAAGCAATTTTCCATGGAAAGCCCTCCTTCACACATAATCCAGGATGGAAACATTGACTATGTGGTTACTATGGGAATAATGGATCCCTCCGAGGAACCGAAGGGCAAGATCCAAATGATACAAGGTAGAAAAGTAACAGACTTGCTGTCGGAGTTGCAAAGGCCGATACACTTATCTAAATCTGACCTGGATCAGGACGGAGTAGCAGATTATTTGGTGTCTGAATTTGGCAATCAGACGGGTAAATTATCTTGGTTCCATTTAGGAACAGGGGGAAAATATCAGCAGCGAATAATCAAGGGCGTTCCGGGTGCCATAAGCACGGAGGTTCAAGATTTCAACAAGGATGGAAGATTAGATATAATGGCTTTGTTTGGACAAGGAGATGAAAGGATATCAATTTTTTATCAAGACAATAGGGGGGAGTTCAATGAAAAATTAGTGCTTAGGTTTCCTCCCGTGTATGGATCCAGCAGTTTTCAGCTGATTGATTTCAACCAGGATGGTAAACTGGATATTTTGTATACTAATGGAGACAACGGAGACTATAGTTATTCACTTAAAAGGTATCATGGTGCCCGAATATTTCTCAACCAGGGAAATTACCGATATGAAGAGGGGTATTTTTATCCTATGTATGGTGCCACCAAAGCTATGGCCATGGATTTCGATTTGGATGGAGATGTTGACATCTTCGTAATCGGATTTTTCCCGGATTTCGATGCGGATTTTCCAGAGGGTTTTGTCTATTTGGAAAACCAGGGTAATTTGAACTTCAAACCTTATACTTTTCCAGAGTCCATAAACGGAAGATGGTTGGTGGCAGATGCTGGAGACGTTGATGGAGATGGTGATTATGATATTATCATGGGATCATTGTTGTTTAAGATCAGCGCTGCCCCCCCGGATTTAATTGAACGTTGGTCAAACCACGGATATCACATGGTATTGTTAGAAAATACTGTCAGATAATCACTTCAACGCCTTTCCAGAATGCCACATAATCCTTGAATCCTTTGGCAGGCTCTTTTGGATTGGGATAGAACCAGGCGGCATCTTCATTAACTGCTCCGTCAACCTCCAGACGATGATAGGATGCCTGGCCTTTCCAGGGACAAATAGAATGTGTTTCACTGGTCTTGAAATACTCCCTTTACTAGAGGATAAGTACTCAGATAAAATGTCGTCTAGTTCCCTTATGCATCTTATCGCAAATACTGGCAAAATGTACTATAGATTTGATGATAACAGTGTTTGTCAAAGTATCCGATCCAAGATAATACCAAAAGTAGATAATTTTAAGATTCAATTTAGAGACCCTACCGATACAACGATCGATTGAATCAATCACTTAATGACTAAGTCAGTGAAGTGGTTTCAGTGAATGAAAGTAGTCAAATTAACACTTGACCAAGGCTACATTTTCATTGAGCTTTTAGGAGACTATTTTAATTTACATTTTATGTTTGAGTGAGTAGATATAATCTGGTTTAGTTCTAAAATTTGATTAGAGTTAAGATCACTCTTCGGAATTATATTTGCTACCATCTTACTCTGATAAATAAGTATCCACTTCCTGACCTGCTCCACTTTCAATATGCTATTCCAGCTAATTTCTGATGAAAAAGACTCCCCGTTTATTCTTATAGTTTCATTACTGAATTCGTAGGAGACTATTTCTTGAATCATTTTGTTAGATTCATAACTTCTCCTCGCATTTAAATAGACGAAAGTCGGAATAATCATTATCAAGACCAATCCTATGACGATCGTGCCAAACGAATCAACAAACGATGAAGATTCTGTCCCAAGAATAGAGCTAAAGCAAACACCCAAGCTTTTGTCCGACAATGGTGCCTGCTACATATCAACTCAACTGAAAGACTATATGTCAATCATTGGCATGAAACACGTAAGGGGCGCACCTGCTCACCCTCAAACACAGGGAAAAATTGAGCGGTATCATCGTTCAATGAAGAACGTACTCAAACTGGAAAACTACTACAATCCAGAAGAATTAAAACAGGCAATAAACATGTTTGTCCATCATTATAACAACAAACGCTATCATGAGTCATTGAAAAATTTGACGCCCTCTGATGTCTACTTTGGCAGAGCTGATGAACTGCTCAAAAGAATACGGAAAATCAAAAACGATACAATGAATCAGAGAAGAAAATGGTATATTGAAAACAAGCTAAATCAATGGAAAAGTCTCTCTTAAATTAGACCCCACATTTGTCCACTTTCTTTGAAGACTTACACGGTCCCAAATTCCGAATTAGTGGACTTTATTGGTATTTTTCGTAAGTTACCTACGGCTTCGAACTTTCCCTCGTAATGATAAGGACTTATATGGAATATTTTTCGGATGGTAGATGGTCGGCAGAAAAAATTGATAGACAAAGAATTGTTGATGAAATTTGTCAGGAAGCCAAAAGTATGGGAGCAAATGCTGTTGTTAATTTAAAATTTAGCACAAGTACTGGGAAAGTTAACACGTTTACCGTACCAGTTGTCGAGGTAGAAGGATTTGCGATCAAAATAATATAGGAGGAATCTCCTACATTAAAAACAAAGTATCGAATTTTAAATATTATGGTTCATTTATCCAGAAGAAATTTTGTAAAAAATTCCCCTCTTGCCTTGGGTGCCTCTGTCATTCCATCAGCACTAGCAGCAGCTGTAAATGAAGAGCAAAATCAACTTAGTAAATCTCATCCCCTCGATGGCATTGACCGAGAAAAAATTAAAATAACAGATGTTGAAGTCAGCCTAATGTCTTATGATTTACCGAAAGATAAACAATGGGTCAGCGCGGAATTTTTAGTACCCAAGGTCGACAGCTGTTTGGTTAGAATTTATACAGATCAAGGTATCGTAGGCACTGCCGAAGCCAGCCCCTATGGTGGGATGCGAGAAATGAAACATTTTATTGAAGATTTAGTTAAGCCTACTTTGATGGGGAAGAATCCATTTGATCTGGATCTATTAGCGGCGGGCTCTTTACATTTTATGCAGTCCTGCGCTTATGCCGGATTAAATTGTGCCATGTGGGATATTATTGGAAAGTCTAAAAATAAACCACTTTATGAATTACTTTCCATGGATGGGAAGCCCGAAACACACATTCGACTCTATGCCAGCAGTGGTGTGGAGTACGCATGGTATGATCGTCCGGAAGACCTTGTAGACCAGGCGGTGCAACATAAAGAAGATGGATATACCGCGATGAAATATCGCATTGGTACCGATTGGAAAGCTAATGACATTACCGTAGAAAAATTTATTCCGCTCCTGCAAAAGTTGCGAGCAGCAGTTGGGGACAGCTTCGAATTAATGCATGAAAATAATATGCGTATGAATCTGGAGCAATGCCTGGAATTGGCTCCTATACTCGAAGAATTAAATATATTTTGGTTTGAAGAACCCGTTGATAACGATACGCCAGATGCAATCGAAAACCATTTGAAAATAAAAGAAGCTTTACCGACCGTTAAAATAGCCGGTGGCGAATCAAAGATTAACCGATTTGATTTTCAAGAGTGGATGGACCGCGGGGCCTATGATATTGTACAGCCAGATATGAACACGGTAGGCATCACCGACGGATGGTACATTGCCAAAATGGCGGCCTTGCGTGGCAAGATTTGCTGTCCACACAATTGGCATGGTGGTTTATCTACCTATGCCGAGGCACATATGGTGGCTGCTATTTCTAATCGGTATGTATTGGAATTGAATATGACCTATAACCCCTTTAAAACCGAATTATTTCACGAGCCTCTGGTGGTTGAAAACGGATATATTAACCTTCCTAAACGGCCGGGTTTGGGAATTGATCTGATACCTGGGATTGAAAAGAAATTTCCTTATAATGATGGACCCTGGGGGATTAGAAATCCGTATCTGCCAAAGAAATAAAGAAGTGGAAATTCAGCAAATCCAGGGGCAATCCTTAGTTGGTAATTTTCATATTGACTTCTATGGAAGCCCTAGACATTACTAAGACTTGCACTTAGACATTATAACATGGTTTCTTGAGCGTCATACCGTGGCCAAAACCAAACGAGATTGTATATTTTTTTGAGGATCATATTCAGTACTATTTTTCCATAAAGCATAGATAAGAATCAATAATTTTTTAGCCACCACCATTATCCCTTGTTTCTTTGCTGCTTGTCTTTGGTTAAGTTGTTGATAGATTATTTTTATCAGCTCATTGCTCCTGGATGAACTCAATGCTGGCATATATAGGGCTTTCCTAATATGGGGATTCCCTTTTTTGCTAAGTCTTCCTTTGGATGACTTCTGGCCTGATTGATTAATAAGTACATCCAGTCCAACATACCCTACCAACTGCCTTCGATTTCTTATAATACCAAACCCATTGGTTTCAGCAATTACCGTGGCCACAGTTAGTAGTGATAGGCCTTTGACTTTAGTAATTCTGTTAACCTTCGAACAGAGCATTTCAGAAGATTCAACTAAGGTTTTCAACTCTGAATCAATACTTATGATTTGTTTTTGCAACAGTTTGAGTCGCTGCTTGGATCTTCTTAGGGTGCTTTTGGCTATTTGGTAAGCGCTCTGTTGGGCGTGTATCTTATTAATGATCATTGTCTTCTCCTTCATATTACTCTCTCTTTCCCTGGTTAATGAGCGCATCTGGGCATAGATGGGATCTGCTGGCACCCAGTTATCCAACTGCCTTTCCAGTGCAAGTTGGCTGAGTAATCTCGCATCAACCTTGTCTGTCTTTACTTTTTGAGTGATACTTCTAAAAAATGCTTTTGATTTAGAGGGAAGGATAATGGAAACTTCATAACCGTGCTGATATATTTTATGCGCTAATAGCTCATGATATACACCACTGGCTTCCAGGATAAATTGGACTGGTACATCTGCAGTAAATAGACGGCTAACTTCCTTTAAGAAAAGAGTAACGCCTTTAAGATTATTATCATAGGCTTTTTGGAAACTGAAAGCAACAGAAAGCTGCTCATCCAATTTGCCCAGGCATACTTTGTAGTCACTTTTTGAAACATCAATTCCTACCGATTGTTTTAAAATTTTCATAACTTTTCAATTAAGACAAACAAATTTTTAGTTGGACCTTTATTCCTTTTGAGGTGGTGTTAATACAAGATGCGTACAGCTCTTTAAATACCGTTCAGAATATAAAGGAAGGAGAGGAAGGAGGATTATTGACACTCGCAATATCTCTCATGGAGTATTATCTGCTTTCTGCCCTTCTTTCTCTCTCCGACTAAAATTTAGTAGATTTTATCTCCTATTCAAACATACCTCTGCTTTCGACCGAGGCCGTGTGAAAACTCACGTCTAAAGTATTCCCTGGCTCACCTAAATATCTATGGGGTTACCGGCTGAAATATTCTTTTCACATTGCAGCCAATTTAATATGAAAAAGTGATCTCACCATTAGGCTTAAATCGCCCTGATGAGTCCCAGCGTACCATGAATAGCAATCATTCTTTTCATATTGTAGGCCAGTACATCCCAAATCGTTGAAAATATTTTGATTCCTGCAAATCTTTGATAAAATTGATACTTGTATTAATTTATCTTCCTTGAAAATGGAATTGAATAAGGAGTTGAATATAGTTAGCCGGGATTCCAAGAATGCCGGGAAGCAGCTTTTCTTATCTAATAATACAACTAATAAACCTCAGCAAAATGATCAGGAATTATGGAATGCATTTAAAGAGGGAAGTCTCACTGCGTTCAGGTTGATTTACGAACAAAACATTGATAATTTATTTAATTACGGGAATAAAATTACTTCCTATCGCCCTTTCGCATCAGATTGTATTCAAGACTTGTTCGTTGATTTATGGTACAAAAGATCAAATCTTGGAAAAGTTAACAACATCAAAGGCTATTTATTTACAAGTTACAGACGACGGCTCCTTGACTTGCTAAAAAAACAAAAGAAAAATCTCCATACCGAATATTTAGATGGTTTTGAAATCTTGCTATCAGAACCAATTAACGACTGGGATCTGAGGGAAGATGAGAAAGCATCAGTAACTTCAGCCTTAAATGCACTACCTTATCAACAGAAGGAAGCCATTTACTTAAGATTTTTCAATGGTTTGCCGTGTTCTGAAATCGGTGTAATTATGGGTATAAAGACTCAGTCAGTATACAACTTAATCAGTTCGGGTCTAAAGTCATTAAGAACTGCAATATTGAATTTTCCACATTTCCTGTGATTTTATTAATAGAAACCTTCAACTGACCCTCCGCTTGCTAGAAAAGGAAACTCCGAACCCTCTTCTTATGAATGCCAAAAAATTGCCTTTCTGGCTGGTGATAGTTCCGTTTTGCCTGTATTGCTGGGAGAATCATTGATTAAATGATCCGGCTCGAATATGGAACCAGTGAGTTGTGATTTGACTTAAAATAGCTTAAGCAAAATAATTTTATAGATTTGGTGGGATGTTGATTCATAAATAAACCTGGTTGTTCACTTTAATATCCATGCTCAATGAAACCGTTGAATAGAAGAGAGTTTATTCAAAATTCCATTAAGACTGCAGGAGCGATCTCCATCGCCTCAACTGTTGGTTGCAATTCCGAAAATAAAGAAGAGCTTCTGACCAAATCAAACAATATCCATAGACCCCTGGAGCTTATTCAAAGAGAGGATATTCGAATAACTGAAATTAAAGTAACACCCATGTCGTACGTCCCTGAAGACGGCAATCCTCTGTGGGAGGTTAACAAATATGTAGTCTGGAAAACAGATTCTGCATTGGTGGAAGTATTTACTGATCAAGGCATAGTGGGCTTTGCTGAAGGAACTCCGTATAGCAACCCTATGGAAATCAAGAAATTCACTGATCAACATATTACACCGGTAATGATAGGTAAAAATCCCTTTGATGCAGATTACCTAACTTCTGGAGGGCCCTGGAGAGAGTACCTTCCCCGGGCGGCATGGGCAGGAATTAACAATGCACTTTGGGACATAATTGGCAAGACCAAAGGCAAGCCGGTATATCAATTGCTTGCAACCGATTGTGAGGCTAAAAATACCATGCCTATTTATGCCAGTGGAGGTGTTAACCATAAATGGTACGAGGATGGCGAGACTCAATTAATCGAAGAGGCCTTGAAATATAAAGAACTAGGCTATACTGCATTTAAATTTCGAAATGGAACGGATTGGAAGCACGGAAATATGACCATGAACAAATACCTTCCCATTCTTAGAAAATTACGGGAAGCTGTGGGTCCGGATTTCAAACTTATGATTGAAAAACATTCATGGACTTTTGAGGAAATCACAGAACAGCTTTGCCCTGTATTGGAGGACTTGAAATTTTATTGGTACGAAGAACCCATGGATCAATGGGCAGAAGGGTCCATTGAAAGACACCTTAAAATAAAAGAAGCCATGCCCAGCGTAATGGTCTCTGGTGGTGAGCGGTTTACCAATAGGTTTCAATTGCAACAATGGATCGCGGAAGGGGCCTATGATATTATCCAATCAGACTGTAATTTGACAGGAATAAGTGAGAATTGGCATATAGCAAGGATGGCGCACCTGTTTGGACGCCTGCAATGTCCGCACAATTGGCATGGGGGATTAACTACTATATCCAACATTCATTTTGTTGCCGGAGCGCCAAACGGTCATATGTGTGAATTAAATCAAACATTTAATCCATTTAAAGAAGGGTTGTTCAAAGATCCGTTGGTAGTGGTTGACGGATTCATGTCTTTGCCAGATAAGCCTGGCTTTGGAGTAGAACTCATTGAAGATATTGATAAAAAGTTTCCTTGGGTTCCGGGTTCATATTTAAAGCAAAACCCTTTGATTCCTTCTAATTTTGATTCCTTCTAATCTTTGATAATATTGATTCGTTTTGAATTTTTTTCATGTTCTGAAATTGCTGAAATCATGGGCATAAAGACTCAGTCTGTTTGCAACAGAATTAGTTCCAGCCTAAAAGTCATTAAGACTGGCTTCACTATATGTTTTTCATTGGTTGTAATTATTTGATCCGAGGCAACTTACTCCTTCAGTTTTATCTCTATTACTTAGCCGTCGTCATTTTTCTTCTAATTTTTTAAAATCAGTAAGTAGAATTTCGCAGTGATGCTGTCTTTATATTGTAGCAAAAGATTTAAAATGAAAAAGATTTCCCGGCGTTCATTCGTGTCTCAATCCAGTGCCCTACTAGCAGCGGGTATGACCCCTGCATGTGTCACTCCTGAGTCAAATCAGCAACCTGAGTTAAATCAGCCAGCTCCGATATCCAGTCTGGTAGATCGTGCCAATCGCGAGAATCCGGCTGAAGGTTTACAACGGGAGAATATAACCATCACCGATATCAAAGTTACCCCGCTTTCCTACAAACATGATGGTGAATTCCTGTGGCGGTGTGGTGGACTTTATGTCTGGAAGTCCGATGCTGCCTTGGTACAGGTTTTTACCAATAAGGGCATCGTCGGTATTGCTGAGGGCTCGCCTTATCGTGGGCCTGACAAGTTGAAGATTTATACCGATAAATACATAACTCCAGTGCTGAAAGGAGCTAATGTATTAGATGTTGATTTTCTGACTAATAATCAAGGTCATAACTCAATTGCCCAAGGGGCCTGGGCTGGAGTCAATAACGCACTTTGGGACATAATCGGAAAAGCTCAGGGAGTGCCGGTGTACAAACTTCTTTCCAATGACAGTAATCCGTCTAACACGGTAAAAATCTACGCCAGTGGAGGGGTGAGCCATGCATGGTATGACAAGGGTGATGAAGCACTTATCGAAGAGGCCCTTAAGCACAAAGAGGCAGGTTATGATACTTTTAAGTTTCGAAATGGCACCAGCTGGGAATACAGTGGACTGACCATGAAGCAGTATATTTCCATATTGGAGCGGCTTCGAAAAGCAGTAGGACCTGATTTTAAACTGGTTATTGAAAAATTTCCCTGGAAATATGAGACCATCCTCAATGAACTCTGTCCGGTACTGGAAGACCTTAAATTTTATTGGTATGAAGAGCCGATACCCTGGACAGATCCGTCAGCGGTAGAAAAGCACAAAGCCATAAATGAGGCCATGCCGTCGGTAATGGTATCTGGGGGTGAAAGCTGTTGGAATCGCGACCAGATACGGCCGTTTGTGGCTGCCAATGCCATGAACATTGTTCAAACAGATGTCAACCTAAGCGGCATCACTGAGGGATGGCACATAGGCCAGACCATTCACCAACATGGTCAGTATTATTGCCCGCACAATTGGGTAGGGGGCCTTACCACTATTGCCAACATTCATCTGGTGGCCGGAGTCCCCAGTGGACACATGTGCGAACTCAACCAAACTTACAATCCACTTAAATGGGAAATTTTTAAAGATCCTTATCCAATAAAAAATGGGATTTTGACTATTCCGGATAAACCAGGTTTCGGTGTGGAGTTAATCGATGACATTGAAAAGAAATTCCCCTGGGAGCCAGGGCCGTACTACAAGACAAACCCGGTATTTGAAGGGCTGGATTTACCCATTTGGTGGAGTTGAATTGACCATGAGCTAATATTCCTAATTTAAAAACATAACAATGGACATTACCAGACGCACTTTTCTTGGCACTACCGCATTGGGGACAACTGGTTTTCTCTCTGCTTGCACAAGTGGTTCAACTTCTTCTCAGGTGGATCGCACTCGCACTCATCCACTAGACGGCGTTAGTCGGGAAAACATCCAGATCACAGATGTTCGGGTACGCCTCTTCTCTTGTGACTATCCGATTGAAAAATGGTGGTATGGGGCTGGCGTTACTATCCTTACGGAAGTGGAAACAGACCAGGGTATTGTTGGAATTGGGGGTCCCAGTCCATACGCAGGCCCGGAGTTTGTGAAAGAATATACTGAGAAACACATCAAACCCCAGATTCTGGGCATGAATCCATTTGATGTAGAAATATTTGCGCCCAGTCATCGCAACAGAAACAAAGCTATGGCCTGGGCAGGGATCAATGTAGCCTGCTGGGACATCATCGGCAAAGCAAAAAATAAACCAGTGTATGAACTGCTTGCAACGAATTGCGATCCAGCCACCCGTATCAAACATTATGCAAGCTGTGGGACTATTTACGATTTTGATAAACGACCAGAGGATCTGTACGATGAGGCCCTCAGCTATAAAGAAGAAGGGTTTTATGGCTTCAAGTTCCGATTTGCTGAACATTTCGAGCAAAACATGACTATTGCCAAATATCTTCCATTTCTGGAAGGATTAAGAGAAGCAGTCGGGAATGACTTTGAGCTCATCCATGAGTTCAACATGAGGATATCGGTAGATCAGGCATTGGAGTTGGTCCCAAAGTTGGCAGAGTTGAAATTTCATTGGATCGAGGAGCCAGTTGATCGATGGGGAAGGCAAAGGCCCCGAATCCCAAATGAGCCTGAAAACATAGATAAAGCCATCGACTGGCACATACAGATCAGGGAAGCGGCCAATGGGGTGCCAATCTCTGGGGGAGAAACCATGACTGACCGTTTTGAGTTCAAAGATTGGATCGAAATGGATGCCTATGATATCGTGCAGCCTGATTGTGATACAACTGGAATAAGTGAAGGTTGGCACATCGCTCAATATGCGCATCTTAACAACAAGCCCTGTGTCCCTCACAATTGGCATGGGGATCTGACCTGGATGTCCAATATCCATCTGGTAGCTGCCATTCCCAATCGCATGGTACTGGAGTCCTGTCGGCATTACAATCCTTTCCGGGGGGGGCTGTTCAAGGAACCCATTGTGGTAAAAAATAGCTATGCCGAAGTTCCAAAAGGACCAGGCCTTGGATTGGAGATCATCGATGATGCTGACAAAAAATTTCCTTACGATCCCAACAAACACTGGCTCAAGACCCAACCGAGTTATTTGAGGTAAGCACTCCTCCGGATCCTGGGTTATAGGAGAGTTCCATGAAGCCATCCACAACTGTCAGGGGAGCCGGGGCCATACTACAAAACAAACCCTGTATTTGAAGAACTGGATTTACCCATTTGGTGGAGTTGAACAATAGATAATTATTCTCTGCATAATTTTTTACTAATTTTTATGAAAACTGCCAGTAGGTTTTCACCGTTACGGCGTCTTTATATTGAAAACATATTATTTTGAAGACAAGCAACGATTCAATAGTAAATAATTTAATAAAAGACCCATATTTTCATAAATGGATAATTGATCCTGAGAGTGCCTGCCTGGATTTCTGGGTCCATTGGGCAGATAGATCGGAAGAAAGACAAGAATGCATGGAACGGGCTCGTGCCATTTTATTGTCCTATAAATTTAGGTCCATTTCTGTTTCTCAGGCAGAAAAAAATAGTCTATGGGATCAAATTACAGAACAGATAGAAAAACCAACACCCATTAAGAAAATGGGGGAACTACCACACACCACAAGACATCTGTGGGATGGAATTGCCGCCGCAGTAATCTTGTTGGTGATGGTGTTTTTTGCTTACAACAGAGACTGGAGTGAACCAATCGAAGTAACGAAGTCCGAGTCAGGTTTCATCGAAAAAGCAGCCCCGGAAGGTAAAATTTCATCGTTCACATTTCAAGACGGAACAACTGTGATATTATTTTCAGGTAGTGTCATTCGGTATCCAGTGAACTTCAGTGAGGACAGCAGGGAAGTTTATCTGAAAGGAGAAGGTTTTTTTGAGGTAAAAAGAGATACCAATCGTCCGTTTACCGTCAAAACCAATACACTAATGACAACCGCATTAGGTACCTCTTTTAACATTCAGACTTATGAGAATGGAAGTAAATGTAATGTTTCACTGGTTACCGGGAAAGTAAGGGTTGAAATGCTGAAAAACTCCAATGGGATGGCAAATACGGTATTTTTGGAACCAGGTGAGGAAGCAGTTATAAAGTTTGATGGTGTTATAAAACAACCATTCAATATTCAAGAGACAATATCCTGGAAAGACGGATATATCTACTTGGAAAACAAGAATTTTGATGAAACCATCAGTATCCTTAAACGATGGTTCAAGGTTGATTTTGTGATAACTAATAGGGTGAAAATCGAAAATAAACTCAAAGGGAAGACAGGGAATGGCACCTTCAAAAATCAGAGTCTCGAAAATATTTTGAGGATAATTGGTCATAGTTTCGAATTCAAGTATGAAATCAAGGATGACACAGTCATTTTAACTTTATAAATACTATGTATATGGAGGTAACAAATAAAAGAACCCCGAATGTTGGCACATCCGGGGTAGATTGATTTTCCTGAATAATGAGTACAAAACAAGATTCTGGAACATTTAAATTTTGCAAAACTTAAATTCTACAAAACCCTACAAATCTATGAAAATTAAACTGTTACGAGCACTAGTAATGGCAATTAAATTGTCTACTTATGGTTTGGTATTACAGGTATTATGCCTGGGTACAATCTCTGCACATGATTCTGAAGCTCAAGTCAAGAGTGTAAAAGAAACATATGTGGATTTTGAAACAGAAAATACCACGGTTGGCGAAATCATTAACATGATTGAGTCAAGCACGGACTTTAGCTTTTATTATGTGAAGACAGACGTTGACACCGATAAAAGAATTGATGTTAAATCTTCAGACAGAAGGACTGTTGCAGATATTCTGCTTGATATATCCAAAGCATCTAAACTCAAATTCCTGCAAGTCAATAACAATATTTCCATATCACCGATTTCAAAGTCTGAAATTAAACGGGGAGTAGAAAGGATTGATGTTAAATTGGTTGCAATAATGGTTTCAGGAAAAGTGACAGATGAAAATGAGGACGGTCTTCCTGGGGTTAATATATTAATTAAAGGAACAACAAATGGTACGGTAACAAATGTTGAAGGAAATTTTTCACTTGAAGTTCCTGATGAAAACTCCGTTTTGGTTTTTAGCTCTGTGGGATACTTGTCAGTTGAACTTCCAGTGGGAGACCGGACGGTATTCGATCTGGCAATGAGTCCCGATGTTACTGCACTAGATGAAGTTGTAGTTATAGGCTATGGAACACAGGAAAAAAGAAATGTTTCAGGGTCTATCGTTTCGATTGATTCCGAAATATTGAAGCAAACACAAGCACCCTCATTTGACGCGGCTCTTCAGGGCAGAGTGCCGGGAGTTTATGTTACTACCAATGGTGGACAGCCAGGTGGAGGGGTTCATGTTAGAATAAGGGGAGCTGGTAGTATCAACAACAGCAATCCGCTCTATGTAATTGATGGAATAATAATACGGGCTGGAAATAGTGAAAATTCCAATCCTTTAGCCACTATTAATCCGAATGATATCGAAAGTATTGATATCCTAAAGGATGCTGCTTCTGCGGCAATCTATGGAGCCAGAGCCGCAAATGGAGTTGTTTTAATTACTACCAAGAAGGGACAAATAGGTAAACCTACTTTGACCTACAGTGGTTATTATGGTTTTCAGCAGCCGGCTAAAAAACTAACCAGGCCTATGAACGGTATGGAATTTGCTGAAAACATGAACATAGCATTTGCGGCCGCCGGAGAGCCAGAACCTTTCGCCAACCCGTCCGCAGAAGGAGCAGGTACTGATTGGGTAGATGTGGTTACTGGAACCGGGTATATCACTGATCATCAACTGGGAATTTCAGGCGGAACCGAATCCAACAAGTATTATGTGTCAATGAACTATTTTGACAATGAAGGTATCATGATGGAAACTTATCAGAAAAGACTTTCTATAAGGGTCAATACTGAAAATCGAGTCACTAATGCTATTACCATAGGAAATAACTTGATGTACAGCAGAACTAATCAACGTAATAATGGTATTGGAAACAGGGTTTTTATTCATGGGGCATGGACCAATTTGTATCAAAGTCTGCCTACCTTGCCGATTTTTGATGACAATCCAGAAACTTCTAGCACCGGCTATGCCGGCCCAGAAGACGTTAACTTAGAGAGAAGACGCAATCAGGTATCTTTATATGACTGGCCAGATGTAGATAATCACACTGATAGGATTCTTGGCAATGTCTATTTAAATATTAAATTATTCGAGGGATTAACATTCCGCACAACCCTTGCAGCAGATATCATCAGGACTTTCAATTATAACTACACCGGAGCGTGGTATGAAGGACTTCTAAATACTGGCGGTTTAACTACCATTCAAAATAATCGTTTCAATTCTGATTTTTGGCAGTGGGACAATGTTCTGACCTATGCTAACAGCATTGATAACCATAACTTTGCCGTAATTTTGGGAACTTCCGCTCAGGAAACTGAATTAACAAGTTTAACCGCCTCAGCCACTTATGACACCGATGTATTTTCCCAAATAGTTGATGGGGCGTTGCAATCACAAACTAACAGCACATTGGTTGAAGAATCACTAGCCTCTATTTTTGGCAGGCTAACATATGATTTCAAAGGTAAATATCTGTTGACTGCTGCTGTAAGAAGGGATGGATCTTCAAAATTCGGACCCACTAATAAATTTGGGGTTTTCCCATCTTTTACCGTAGGATGGAGAATTAGTGATGAAGATTTTATTTCAACCGGTGGCTTTCTAACCGACCTGAAAATCAGGGGTGGATGGGGACAGGTTGGCTCTGATGCGATAGGAAATTTCCGGTATTTAGCACAAATGAATTCTACTTTCGATTATGCATTTGGCAATCAAACTGCTACTACCTCCCTCGGCGTTGCCTTGAATGATTTAGCAAACCCGGATGTGCAGTGGGAAACTGCAACCGAATATAATTTTGGTGTTGATGCCTCATTCCTGGATGGAAGATTAAATTTTTCAGCAGAATACTACAACAAAACCAATACCAATATGCTTTTCGTACTTGATCTGCCGGGCGTTTCCGGGCTGGCGACTACCGTCGATAACGTGGGTGAAGTGTTAAATCAAGGACTGGAATTTGCAGCTGGATTTAGAAAGACCACAGGTGATTTCACTTATGATTTTAATGCCAACCTTACCACCATCAATAGTGAAGTGATCGATTTGGCTGGAAAGAGTCAGATAGTGGCATTTACATATTCAGGTTCTGGCGCAACGGTGGTTATAAGAGAAGGCCTACCGTTAGGTTCTTTCTTTACCCGACGTACAGAAGGGATTTTTCAAAATTCAGGCGAGGTAGATGCCGCAAATGCATTGGGTGATCCAACTGCTCCTTATCAAAATATCGCAACTGCCCCCGGTGATTGGCGTTGGAAGGATTTAGATGGAGATGGTCAAATAACCGCCGCCGATAAAGATATTACCGGGAATCCAATACCTGCCTTTACTTACGGATTTGGAGCTGCATTTCAGTACAGAAAGTTTGATATGAATTTCCAATTTTTTGGAGTATCTGGGAATGACATATTAAATGTAGCCAGGTCACAACTAGAAGCTTCTGGTCGAGCCTATAATAAGAGCAGTGTTGTGGTCAACGCTTGGAGCGGCGAGGGTACCAGTAATTCAATCCCACGGCCTATTAAGACAGACCCAAATCAGAATATAATACTTTCTGATCATTTAGTAGAAAATGGTTCCTACCTAAGATTGAAAACCATGCAGGTAGGATATAATTTCTCTCCTGATTTGGTTTCTAATATCGGCCTTTCTGCAGCGAGACTATATCTAAGCGGACAAAATTTATTCGTCATTACAAAATTCACCGGTAATGATCCGGAAGTTGGTTTTGACGAAAACAATAGTGCTGCCGCAGGTATTTACCAAGATTTATATCCTCAGGTACGTACGTTGGCTGTAGGCATAAATGTTACATTTTAACTTAAGGTGTGAAGATTATGAAAATTTCAATTATAAATACTCAAAAAAGTTCATTGTTTATATTGCTGATAGCTTTTGTCTTAACTGTTGGTTCGTGTGGCGAAGATTTTGTGACAAAGGAATTCACAAATGGCGTAGTTTCTGATAACTTTTTTCAGACCGCCACTGATGCCAATCAAGCATTAACTGCCGTATATGATATAGTCGGAGCTAGAGGAATGTACAGAGAATCAATGTGGGTGCTTGGAGACGCAGCCAGTGATGATATAAATGAGTTGACGGGTGACAACGGAGATTATGGCACCCATTATAGGGCTGCAAGTGATTATAGATGGGAAGCTAGCAACCCTTATTCTACCGCTAGGTGGTATGATAGTTACAAGGGAATATTCAGAGCTAATATATTGCTTGAAGAATTGCCTGAAATTGAGATGGATGGTGCTTTAAAAACTCGATTTGCAGCAGAAGCCAAATTTTTACGGGCTCTTTTCTATTTCAATCTAATAATGGCATTTGGTGATGTCCCTTTTATGACTGCAGTACTGACAAGGGAAGAATATCTGGAATTAGCCAGGACTGACAAGGAAATTATCTATGCTCAAATAGAACAAGACCTATTAGATGCTGCATCAGTGCTGCCTGCTGTGGCCCCTGATCCTGTGGGAAGGGCTACTAGTGGCGCTGCAAATGGGCTGTTAAGCAGAGTTTATCTGTTCCAGGATAATTGGACAGATGCGGCAAATGCAGCAGCTGATGTAATGGGCGCTGGTTATAGTCTGGTTGCCACGGAAGATTTTGAGAGAATCTTCAGTGGCCAACTTGAAAACAGTAGTGAGTCGATCTTTGAATTTCAATCCGTCGGCTTTTCTCCGAATGTTTGGGGTGGTGAACTTACGGAAACCTCTTTCGGGTTTTTATGGAGCCCTATGATTGGCTGGGCCAACTGGTATTCTCCAAGCCCGAGTTCTCAGGAACAATTTGAGGATGGAGATATCAGACGAAAAGCTTCATTATTAGTTGTTGGAGCAGGTGACATGCTCGACACTGATGGCGATGGCATTGAAGAGCCTTTTCCATCAGGGGATATGAATGGTAATTATTTTAACAACGCAAATGTGCGGAAATGGTTAGCAATAGGGAAAAATTTGGCAAATGGTGATGAATATGAAGTTAATTTTCCTATCGTACGATACGCCGAAATACTGCTCAATTATGCTGAAGCACAAAATGAGTTGAATAATCCCACAGATGCTTTAGTAGCGTTAAATGAAATTCGGGCTCGTGCGATGGTCCCACTTATTACTGAAACTGATCAGGGGCTGTTAAGAGATCTAATAAGGGCTGAACGCAGAAGGGAGCTGCTTTTTGAAGGTCAGCGTTTTTATGACTTGCATCGGTGGGGACTTGCAGATGAAGTTCTTGGTCCACTTGGATACCGTGTAGGTACGCATGAGTACTGGCCTGTCCCAGTGGCTGAGTTGGATTTAATGCCAAATTTGACTCAATATCCAAATTAAAAGTTAAACATTAGTTAGCTGCCTTGCTTATCTTGCAAGGCAGCTTTTTTTGTAGTCAATGCCATAAATCAAAAAATGTATTGATCCGTAAATGTGATCGTGTAAATAGCAAAGGTGTGGACTATAATACCTTAGTATGAAATATTACGTCCGCTATTTTCTGGTTTGTTTCCTTTTCGCAGCCTCCTGTAAAGAGTTCATTCATGACACCACTTCAGGTTTTGAAAACATAGATAGCCTTGAGTCCGGGGTCAATTTTTCCAACACTATTTTTGAAACTGATACCTTCAACTATTATACCTTCCCGTACATTTACATGGGTGGCGGTGTGGCCATTGGTGATATCAATAATGATGGATTGCAAGACCTATATTTCACGGGAAATATGGTATCAAATAAGTTGTACCTGAATACAGGCAATTTTCAATTTGAAGACATCAGTGAGTCGGCCGGGGTATTGGGAGACAATCGCTGGTATACTGGAGTAACCATGGCCGACGTCAATAATGATGGATGGCTGGATATCTATTTGTCCGTTTTATCCGGTTCCGGCAAGAATCAAAAACCGGTCAATCAGCTTTATATCAATAATCAAAATCTTACTTTTTCTGAACAAGCCGCATCATATGGGTTGGCAGACGAAACTCCATCCATACAAGCAACCTTTTTTGACTACGATAACGACGGGTACCTCGATGTGTTTGCAGCCAATTACCCGTTGTTTGGCGTAAGTCAAGGAAATTTCTTCTACAGTCAAATGATGAAGGATAACCAACACCAATACTCAGGGCATTTATATCACAATGAACAAAATGGAACCTTCAGAGATGTAACATCAGAGGCAAATGTTCAAAATTTCGGGCAAACCCTGGGAATTGTGGCATCTGATTTTAATAACGATGGTTGGACTGACCTTTACCTTTCTAATGACTTTAAAGTTCCCGATTATCTCTATATAAATAATAAGGACAATACCTTCCGCGAAGTAATCAAAGAGAGTACCAACCATACTTCCATGTTTGGAATGGGGGCAGATGCTGCAGATTTCAATAACGATGGATTATTGGATATTGCCCAGGTAGACATGATTCCATCGGATCACAAACGCTCAAAAACCAATATGGCAAGCATGAGTCCAAGTGCTTTTTATAAAGCAGTGGAACTTGGTTTTCACTACCAATACATACAAAATACGTTACAACTTAATAATGGGAATAATGTTTCTGGCTCACCTGTATTCAGTGATGTTTCACAAATGACTGGATTGTCAAATACCGACTGGAGTTGGGGTACGCTGTTCGCCGATTTGGATAATGATGGCCTAAAGGATATGTTCATAACCAACGGAATATTGAGAGATGTCAACAACAGCGATGCGGTCATAAGTTTTTATAAAGCTTCATTTTTTGGTAGTAAAACGGACTATACAAAGCTGCCAAGTACACCAATCAGTAATTACGCCTTTCATAATGCCGGAGATCTTATTTTCAATAATAAAACGCAAGATTGGGGATTAGGTGAAAAAGGGTTTTCGAATGGAGTAGCATACGGCGACCTGGACAATGACGGAGACCTTGAGTTGGTTGTGAACAATATTAACTCTTCTGCCTCAATTTACAAAAACCTTACCTCCGAGAAGTATCATTATCTGCGGATAAAACTTCAAGGACCAAAAAGCAATCCATTTGGTATTGGTGCGAAAGTTTCAATTTCACACGATGACAAAGATCAATACGTTGAACACACCCTCACCCGTGGTTTTCAATCATCTGTTGAGCCGTTTGTTCATTTTGGTCTTGGGTATTCAGATACGGTTGCACAAGTAGAAGTGACCTGGCCTGATGGAAGAAAAAACAGCTTCGAAAATATCTCTGCCAATCAAGTATTGAAAGTGAACTACCATGATTCGCAACTAGTAACGGAGGCTGGCAAAACCGAGCAAATGAATCTTCCATTTGCTAGAGCACAAAATACAGATCTACCCTTTGCGCACTTAGAAAATGAATTCGATGATTTTGCTAAAGAACCCCTTCTACCTCACAAAAACTCAAATTTGGGACCATGTAGTGCAGTCGGGGATGTAAATGGTGATGGGCTACTAGATTTATTTATAGGAAATGCGGAAAGTGGTGCGGCAAAATTACTTATCCAAACAACTTATGGTCAATTTGAAATACTCCCGGGCCCATGGGAAAAAGACAGTATTTATGAAGATACCGGATGTGTTTTGTTTGATCTGGATGGTGATAACGATTTGGACTTATATGTAGTGAGTGGTGGAAATGATCCTTCAAAGGTAAAGGGTTTTTACCAAGACAGGCTCTACTATAACGAAGATGGTCATTTCAAAAAAGTTGAGAGATTACCAACCATACAGTCAAGTGGAAAAGTTGCTCTTCCATTGGACTTTGATCAGGATGGAGACATCGACTTGTTCATTGGCGGCAGGATTATACCTGGAAATTATCCTTTTGCTCCCGAATCAATTATACTGGAAAATGTTGGGGGCGTTAATGATCAAATTTCTTTCAGGGTTCTAGGGGCACACCAAATGGGCGTATTGAAAAATATTGGTCTGGTGACTGCTGCTCAGTGGGGTAATCTCGATGAAAATACCAACAATGAGTTAATTGTGACCGGGGAATGGATGGGAATCGAGATATTTAATTACCAGAAAGGAAAATTCATAAACGTAAACGAGAAATTCGGACTAAGTGATCTGACAGGCTGGTGGCGAGCAATGGTGCTATCGGATATTGACAACGATGGGGACCTGGATATAATTGTTGGCAATCTTGGATTAAATTACAAGTACAAAGCTTCTAATAGTAGTCCTTTTTCAATATATGTTAATGATTTTGACAATAACGGTACATCGGATATCGTGTTGAGCTATGAAAAACAAGGGAAAAAGCTCCCCTTGAGAGGCAGGCAATGTTCCTCTGAACAAATCCCCTTCATAGCCATGAAGTTTCAAACCTTTGAATCTTTTGCAGATGCATCCCTCGAGGATATATATGGGGAGGACATGCTGGAGCAATCAAGCCTTTATCAGGCCAACACATTTGAACATGTATGGCTTGAAAACAACAACGGTAAACTAATATCTCATCCATTACCAAGATGGTCACAAATTTCTTCCATAGAGGCGATATTGCCTTTTGACTACAACGGAGACGATTTACCTGATTTTATAGTTGCCGGCAACCTATATGCTGCGGAAGTGGAGACTACCCGAAATGATGCCAGCATAGGGTTGATATTGGTGGGGATTGGAAAAGAAGGTTTCCAGGCAATACCAGCCCCAGAATCCGGGTTGATGGTTAAGGGAGAAGTCAAAGGAATTCACGAAATTCAGACACAAAAAAATGAACGGCTGTTCCTTTTTGCCATAAATAATCATAAAGTAGATATTTGGAAGTTAATTTCAACTCACGAGACAGGTGACTAACGAAGTATTTATTGATGTTCAGGAATTTCATTCTAATTCAATTTTTACTTTTATATTTTTCCTGTAAAGACAGGCAACTAGTTAATAAACCTGAAACTGTTTTTACCCTGGTTTCCAATGAACACTCCAATGTGAAATTTTCCAATGATATAACTGAAAGTGAAGCACAAAACATTCTTCGGGATCCATATTTTTACAATGGAGGCGGTGTGGCTATAGGAGATCTTGACAAAGATGGCCTTCCGGATATTTACTTTACAGGTAATATGACGGGCGATGAATTGTACTTGAATAAAGGAAATTTACAATTTCAGAAAATAACCCGCACAGCAGGGATTTTAAGTGCTAATCTCTGGACCACCGGTGTCACTTTTGCTGATGTAAACAATGATGGATGGTTGGATATTTATGTCTGTCGATCCGGGAAAAGGAGCTTCAGGAACAACCTTCTTTATATTAATCAGGGAAATGGAAAATTTGAAGAAAGCGCTAAAGAATATGGTTTAAATGACAATGGATATTCTGTGCAGGCCAGTTTTTTTGACTTTGATTTAGATGGTGATTTAGATTTGTATTTGGTCAATCATTCAATAAAATTTTTCGAAGGCCAAGAGGAGTTATTTGCTTTAAAACATAATCCGGACCCTCATGAAGCAGACAGACTATACAGAAACAATAACAATGGCACATTCACGGATATTAGTGAGCAAGCGGGTATTAACCATTTCGCCTTTGGGTTAAGTGCATCGATTGGAGATTTGAATCAGGATGGATTGCCTGATATTTATGCTGCAAGTGATTTTTTTGAACCCGATTACCTATATATCAATAACGGTGATGGCACATTTACCAATAAACTGAATGAATCATTCGGACATATATCATTTTCGAGTATGGGTAGTGACATAAATGACATAAACAATGATGGTTTTCCTGATATAATCGTGTGTGATATGCAGCCAGCGGACAACTATCGAAAAAAGGCCAACATGGCCAGTATGGATCCTGCAAGATTCGAGCGCATTGTCAACGAGGGATATCACTATCAATATATGCAAAATACCCTCCAGCTTAATTCCGGTGCTGGGAGGTTTAGTGAAATTGCAGAGTTAAGTGGAGTATCAGAAACAGATTGGAGTTGGGGCCCTTTATTCCTTGATATGGATAATGATGGATGGAAAGACCTCTTTATCAGCAACGGCATACGACGTGACATTCAATATAAGGATATTCATATTGACCTGCAAAAGAGGGGTTACCCTGCCTCTCAAATCAAATTATTGGATGTAATAAAAAATTTTCCGGTAAATAAAATAAAGAATTACAGTTTCAAAAACAACAGAGGAATCACTTTTCACAACCAATCTGATTCATGGGGAATTGACCACCAAGGTTTCACTACCGGGGCAGCTTTTGGCGATTTAGACTTGGATGGTGATTTGGATATAGTACTGAATAATATAGATGATGCAGCCTCAATTTATGAAAATGTCTTGTCTGATAGAACAGGTAATAAACCCAACTATCTGCAAATAGTGCTCATAGGTACTGTTGATAATATTATGGCCATTGGAGCTACTGTAAAGATAATAGCCAATGACATAATACAATATCAATATCTACAACCCACCAGGGGGTTTCAATCTTCAGTAGATCCTATCATTCATTTTGGCCTTAATGTGGCTAAGGTAATTGATGAAATTGAGGTTCGTTGGCCCAATGGTACATATACATACCTTCAAAATATTCCTTCCAATCAACGAATCGAAATCAAACAAAAAAATACCACTACCAAGCAAGGTGATACCCGCCCACCCACACTACTTTTTACTGAGATTACAGAGGCCATAGGTTTAAATCATTATCACAAGGAAAGACAATATGATGATTTTGTTAAAGAAATTCTCTTGCCACATAAATACTCACAATTAGGCCCTTGTCTTGTTGTGGCTGATGTCAATGGAGACAAATTGGATGATTTTTATATTGGTGGGGCTAAAGGATATTCAGGTCAATTGTATATTCAGGATAGTACCGGTGCCTTTGCCACTGATTCTGAGCTTACCTGGGATGTAGACAAACATTTTGAAGATGTTGGCGGGCTTTTTTTTGATTGTGACGCGGATGGTGATCAAGACCTTTATTTAGCAAGTGGAAGCAACGAATGGAAGCATGGGTCCATGATGTACCAGGATCGATTGTATATCAACGATGGGAACGGTAGGTTCAAAAGGCAACTAAAGGCCCTTCCTGATTTACTTTCAAGTAATTCAGTAGTCCGCTCTGCGGATTATGATAATGATGGAGATTTGGATCTGTTTATTGGTGGAAGACAACAGCCAGGGCAATATCCTCTACCTGCGAGTTCAGCAATTCTGAATAATAGTGGAGGGATATTCTCAGATGTTACATCTGAAATAGCGATGGATCTACAAGAAATCGGTATGGTAACCGATGCACAGTGGACAGATTTTGATGGCGATAGTGATCTCGATTTGTTGTTGGTAGGTGAGTGGATGCCTATCACATTTTTTGAAAATCGTGACGGAATATTTTACTCCTACCAAGTATCGTCAACTGAAAGGACCAATGGATGGTGGTATAGTCTAGCTCAAGCGGACATAGATATGGATGGAGATATAGATTACGTTGCAGGAAATTTAGGTAAGAATTATAAATATCAGGCTTCTGTGAATGAGCCATTCGAGGTGTTTGCAGACGACTTTGATAATAACGGAACACTTGATATTGTTTTCGGCTATCACCAAGAGGGCAAGGTGTTTCCCCTCAGAGGAAAGCAATGCTCTTCTGAACAAATGCCTTTTATTAGAGATAAATTCCCTAGCTATTCCTCCTTCGCTGCATCTGATCTTTTACAAATTTACGGACAGGAAAATATTGAAAACGCTTACCATTTAGAGGCTTTTACCTTCGCGAGTGTATTCATTGAAAATTTAGGACATGGGCAGTTCAGGTTAAAAGAGTTGCCTCTAGCTGCTCAATTGTCGTCGGTGAATGGGATTATAATTGAGGATTTCGATACAGATGGATTTTTAGATATACTTGTGGCCGGAAACATGTTTCATGTCGAAGTGGAAACCGCTCGTAATGATGCAGGCACTGGACTATTCTTAAAAGGAAACGGCAAAAATAATTTTGAACCAACACCCGCATATTCCAGTGGATTCTTTGCGCCTTGGGATGTGAAAAACATCCAGGTTCTTAAACGATACGATGGCTCTCGCCTTATACTAGTAGCTAATAACGACGACCAGCTTCAGTTTTTTGGTTTGAATCAGAACTAAAGCCTCTTAAATCAAGTAAATAAAAAATGAATCGGCGACACTTCTTAAAAACCTCATCTCTCTCCGCACTGGCATCTACAGTTTACCTGCCTGCCTGTGACCATAATCCCGGCATTCCAATTATTGATACCCATCAACACCTTTGGGATCTGGATTTTATTCCACTGGAATGGGTACGCCCTCCTCTTGACAGGAGCTTTGTGACAGAGGATTACCTGCTCGCGGTTAATGGACAAAATGTGACCAAAGCTATTTACATGGAGGTAGGTGCACCACCGGAATACAAAAGAAAAGAAGCTGAATGGGCACTTAACTTATGTAAAGATCCTGAAAATCCCACGGTGGCGGCAGTTATATCTGCTGATCCTACCGATATTCAGTTCCAGTCATACCTAAGCGAAAAGGAAAGGAATCCCTATTTGAAAGGGATCCGGTATCCTTTTAAACAAGCAGAAGAGATGCTGCATTCTCAGGTTATTGAAAACATCCGGATGCTGGGTAGCATGGGACTTAGTTTTGACCTGAATGTCAACCCTGAATTACTTGCGGTTGGCGGACAGTTATTGGATGAATGTCCGGACACTAGATTCATTTTAAATCACTGTGGCAATGCCGATCCAATAGCTTTTTTACCTGAACAAAAAGAAGCGCCCAGAACACCCAGACATGATGCCAATCAGTGGTACCGAATATGGAACTACTGGCACAACGGGACAATATTATCTGCAAGATTTCAGGAATCGTGGATAATGTCCCAAACTATCCGCTGACTGCTTCAGATCTAGCCCCCATCATCAATCATTGTTTTGATGTGTTTGGCCCTGACCGGGTAATATTTGCAGGGGATTGGCCGGTATGTCTTAGAAATATGTCCATGGCACGGTGGATTGGAACCGTAAAGCAAGTAATCGCTGATCGTTCTCAGATTGATCAGCGAAAATTTTTCCACGACAATGCTTACGCCTTTTACGGCTTGAAGGATTGAGGCTAAATCATCTGAATCCAACGGTAACAACCCCGGATTTCTCCAGGAAGGGCAACGAGTATACAGTGATCATTGACTATGTCAATTCCAGGATCCTTTTTAACCGAATGCTGCGTATCTTACCCAAGAGTCCAAATCATAGCTGTAGAAGGAGCTGGCCGAGGC
>PVMK01126388.1_pt1 | contig 29285 bp, 26 predicted proteins | sample 1853481 | NCBI WGS metagenome assembly PVMK01 (sample SAMN08533507, study PRJNA380276) | Marine sediment metagenome, whole genome shotgun sequencing project.
TATCTGCAGTAGTGGCGTTGCTCATATCGATTCCTCAAGAAACATAACAGTAATATTAGATGGAAAATTTTCCATCTATTGCGCTATTATGCTAGAAAAGGGGAAATTGCCGATTATTTGATTTCTTGCCAGTATCACAACTTACTGAAAATATAAGATATCAAACGCATATCATATATTTTTCAGTGATGTCAATTCGTAAGATAGCAGCAATCGCAACTTTGGACCCGAGAACTGCAAAATCAAGTTTTAGTAATATTCCTTATTTTTTCAGTTTCATTTCGTATTTTAGCTACATACTCTCTTGCTTTCGTTTGGTTCATTCCCTCAAGTGGAATGCTATGCATTTAGAATTTCCACATCTTTAGCGTCTGCTGGTTCAAACAATCCAATAAGGTCTGAAGCTTGACCCTTTGTAATCTTGGCGCGACTAATATCAACACCGATTCTTTTGATTCTTGTTAATTGCCTGTCAGTCGCCTCGTCAAAATACCACCAATTTAGAGTCATTAATACACCTGATTCTTTTTCTTTTTGCACTCTATCCCATCTTTTTTTTAGCCAGACTATGTTATCATCTATTATCTTTTGACCTTCGGCTTTTGTTAGTTTTTTAATGCCGCTTTTTTTGCTACTTGTGTTATACCATTGGAAAATGAAATATAAAATTACAATCATAATCAGAGCCGTGATCCAAAAAGATCTACCCACGTAATGCCAGATGAGAAATAAAACACAAAAGATAATAAACCCTGTTAAGATTTTTTGACGCAACTGAAACCAATCCAGCTCTTTTATTTTATTTTGAAAAATATTACTTTTTAGCTCATCGTTAAAAACTAACCCACAGTAATGACATTCAAATTCACCTTCTGGGGGCAACCCACATCTTGGACATTTTTTCATTTTTTCTGCTCCTTATAAGTAAAAACCCCACTCTCATTGAGAAATGGGGTCTTTGTAATCAACGCATGCTAACCTCCTGGGTTTTCCGTTGGTTTCAAAGTGAGCATCGAATTTATTTCAAGTGAGTATATTTTCGTATCATATTTGAAAGTGCGGTGTCAAAAAAAAATCTTGACCCTGATGCAACGCCCGTGACAATTGATAGGAGTTCAAAGTTCTTCACCGGGAGGCCTCCGTTAATGGCTATTTTAATTTGTATAGATAGTTGGGTCAAGTGTCTGTATGTGGTGACGCATACGGGAGGTGTGTGAAGCACCTTGAACAACACTTGACCCTTTTTATTTTAAGCGGCTTCCTCAGAGGCACGATGTTAAACGATCTTTTGAAAAGCATACCATAGCATTGACCAATTCCCAGGATAGGCAACGCGAGCCGAAAGCCGGCGACCCTGGCCGGTTTCCTGGGATAACCACAGGGAGAGTAAAGGGGGCTTTATGTATAAAAGAGGTGATAGCTGGTTTACGGATTTTTGGTGCAATGGTGAGCGGCATCAAAAATCCTGGGGACCTATTAGCAAAACAGTGGCCAAGGAAAAAGAGGACAAATTCAAGACTGAAGTCAGGGAAGGTAAACACCAACAAAAAACCAAACGCATTAGATTTGAAACCCTTGCTGAAAAATACCTTGTATATGCTCGGCTGAATAAGAAACCGAGCACAGCCAGGCGCAACGAGGTGTCCATTAACATGCTGATGCCATATTTCAAGGGTAAGCTATTGGGCTCCATTAATTCGTTCATGTTGGAACAATATAAAAAAGCGCGCAGAGATCAGGGTGAAAAGGGCAGGGCGCCGGCAACCATCAACAGGGATATCGATTGTATTAAGAACATGATGAAAAAAGCCGTTGAGTGGGGCTATCTTAACCGAAACCCTCTTGAGGGTGTTAAGCACTTGAAAGAGGATAATGAAAAAATGTGGGTTTTGACACCGGAGGAAGAGGGCCGGCTACTGGATGAATGCGACAAACGGGTACAGCGCAAGGGCAACAAATATCTAAAAGACCTGGTTTTTTTTGCTCTGCATACCGGTATGAGACAAGATGAAATATTTAAATTAACAAAATCAAAGGTCAAGCTGAAACTTCGCTACATCGAGGTGACCGACACCAAAACCGGGGATGATCGAAAAGTTCCTATTAACGATACCGCATATGAAATCTTGAAAAAGCGGTTAAATGAAACTGATCCTGAATATCTATTTCAGAATACAAAGGGCGGCAAGTTGACCGTGCTAACCAACGCCTTTTGGACAGCCGTAAAAAAGGCCGGTCTCATTCGATTTGAAATCAAGAAGCTTGGTAAAAAACAGATTGAAGAAAAGATCCGGTTTCGGTTTCATGATTTGCGTCACACCTTCGGATCACGCTTGGGGATGGCCGGCACAGATTTAAAAACGATTATGGAAATAATGGGGCACAAAACAACAAAAGTTGCCATGCGGTATCAACATCCTGCACCTGAACACAAGCTGAATGCCGTAAAAATTCTGGATCAAGTCCCTTCAAAAGTCCCTACAAGCAAAATAGTACCGTTAAAATTATCTGATAAATCAGGACGATAGAGCTACTATATTGCGGTCTGCAAAACCGCTATTCTCCGGTTCAAATCCGGATGCCGCCTCCATAGAATATATAAGGGCTGGCAAGTTATTTTAGATACTTGCAGCCCTTTTTTAATGCTTTACTTTAAAAGATAGGATATTACTTTTTCGGTGTGTATCAAGGGGAGATTGCGAAGTGTGTATTTTCTGAATCAGCCGGGCCCATTTTTTTCGAAACGGTTTACGCGATATATCCGAAATGATAAACATTGATTCAAAGTTGAAGGGAATTTCAAATACGTTTGACTCTGACTTTGCGGTCAGGTGAAGTGAAGCAGCTCGTTAATCGATTATAGCTACAACTTGTTCTTTATCAACATTGTCGATGGATCCAACCGTAAGTCAAGATGCTCTGAAAATGACTCTGCGCCTTTGACGGCATTCACGTGAATTTCCTTTCCCACCGGCAGAAGCTGGATGGCAATCTCAAACAGGTTGGAAAGCTGAGCAAGCCGCATGGGAATTCCATCAGGTCCGGGATCCTCATGACGATGGGTCCGTATGGTAAACCAGGCCGGCATCTGATGGTTTTTGATCAAATCCTTAAATTCCGTCAAGGACTGGTGAACGGATTCATCAAAGGGAAACCCATCGATAATCATCATTTGAGGCGAAAATATATTCTGCTCCATCAAATCCGACAGCCTTTCTTCAAGTTTGGGGACACTGAAACCTTCCACCCTGAAGGTCATGATAAAACGGTGCGGCAACAAAGATTCCCAAAGCGGGTTGATCTGATCCACTTTATATTGCTCCGCAATCAGGTTGAAAACTTCCTGGTACCACAGGCTGACTTTGTTGACGGGATCTTCGAGGCTGATGTGGAGTACGTTTTTGCCCCTGAGCAGGGCGTTTAACGACAACTGAACCAAAAAAGCCGTTTTTCCCACGCCGGCCCGGGCCAGCACGGCTCCAAATTCTCCGGCGTTTAGAATGTCGTCGTTTTCATAACCCATCACTCGCAAAGGATTACGCATTATAAGATCTTTTTTTAACATGGTGAAATACCTTTCTTTAATGTAGATAACTCCGGACGGTTTTTGACATGGTACCTGGGTTTTTCTTTTTCCGACCATACAACCGGCGGTGGCCTTAGCGGCAGGTTGGTGGTTGTCGTTTGGCCGGGGCGGCCGAGCCGGTTGTAGCGAAGCGTAAATCCCGCTTTTTCGGGGAATTGAATATTCAAAATTAAATATTGAATGTTTGTGGATGTCACTTCGCTCTGGCATTTATTATCTTTCTTTAGGCTACATTCTTTTTTTCTTCGCTCGCCTTTTTGAGCAATTCTTCGGCGATGCTCTGTGGTACCTTTTTGTAGGCTGAAAATTCCATGGTAAACTGGGCTCGTCCCTGGGTTAAGGACCTTAAAACGGTTGAATAGCCAAACATTTCAACCAAAGGAACCTGGGCGTCAATTGCGCACATCACGCCTTCCTCCTGTGAGCCGACAATCATTCCCCGCCGCTGGTTTAATGAACCCATAACTGCTCCCTGGAATTGCGACGGCGATTCAACCGAGACTTTCATAATCGGTTCATGAATAACCGGTTTTGCGCCGGCGTAGGCCTGCCGGAAAGCACCCCGAGCAGCGGCTTGAAATGCCATGTCCGAAGAGTCCACCGGATGGGATGCACCGTCATCAATGACCACTTTTATGCCGGTAACAGGAAATTCCATTTTGGGACCTTTTGCCAGGCATTGTTTGAAGCCCTTTTCACAGGCGGAAATGAACTGGGTTGGAATGGCACCTCCCCGCACCCGGTTTTCGAAGACGAAATCATTGTCGCTGATCGGTTCCATGTAACCGGCCACACGACCGAATTGGCCCGATCCTCCGGTTTGTTTCTTATGAATGTAGTCGAATTGGGCCATACGGGTGATGGTTTCACGATATGCCACGCGCGGCATGCCCGGGTTTACGCGGGCACTATACTCCCGAAGCATTCGTTCAATATATACTTCAAGATGAAGCTCCCCCATGCCGGATATGATGGTATCTCCGGTTTCGTCATTGACATGAACCCTGAAGGTGGGATCTTCTTTGGTAAAACGAGCCAGCGCTTTGGACATGTTGATCTCGGATTTGTGATCCGCCGGAGTGACGGCAAGAGAGATTACGGGATCCGGGATGTACATCGAGGTCATGGCCAAACTGATACCCGGTGCCGCAAAAGTGTCACCGGACGCGCAGTCGATACCAAAAAGTGCGCCGATATATCCGGCGGGAATACTTTTAATATCTTCCATCTGATCGGCGTGCATGCGAATTACCCGGCCGACCTTAACTTTCTTTCCAGTGCGGATGTTGACAATGGTGTCACCCTTGACCATAGCGCCTTGATAGACACGAATGTATGTGAGCTGACCGAAGGCGCCATCTTCCAATTTAAAGGCCAGAGCGACAGTCGGTTTTTGAGTGTCGGCGGTTAGCAGCACCGTTGCTTCATCTCTTTCCATGTCCAGCGCCCGATTTTCGACATCCATAGGACAGGGTAATAAATCAGTGATTCCGTCCAAAAGGGGCTGGATCCCTTTGTTCTTGTACGCCGAACCCATGAACACAGGGGTTAACTGCCGTGCAATAACCCCTCGACGGATTGCGCTTATGATCATTTCCTGGGGGATATCCGCCTCTTCCAGGATTAGCTCAGTCAGCGGGTCGGAAAAAATGGCTGCAGCATCCAAAAGCAATTCACGTTTTTCGAGGGCTTCCTCGATCAGTTTTTCAGGTATTTTCTCAATGCGCACTTTTTCTCCGTTATCACCGTCGAAATATACCGCTTTCATGGAAACCAGATCGATTATCCCGCTGAAATCAGCTTCGAGGCCCATCGGTATTTGCATGGCAATGGCGTTGTGCTCTAATTTTTCTTTCAGTTGATCCATGACCCGGTCTGGATTGGCGCCGCTGCGGTCGCATTTATTGACAAATGCAACACATGGCACTTCGTAGCGTTTCATTTGTTGATCAACTGTAATAGACTGGGACTGCACACCACCCACGGCGCACAAAACCAGGATGGCGCCATCCAGCACCCGCAGTGAGCGTTCGACTTCAATGGTAAAATCGACATGCCCGGGGGTATCGATGATGTTGATTTCATGCCCTTTCCACTCACAATAGGTTGCAGCAGAGGCGATAGTGATACCGCGTTCTTTTTCGAGTTCCATGGAATCCATGGTGGCCCCCACACCGTCTTTTCCCTTAACGTCGTGAATTGTGTGGATTCGCTGGGTGTAGTAAAGGATCCTTTCGGTCAGGGTCGTTTTACCCGAATCGATATGAGCACTGATACCGATATTTCTAACTTTTGCTATATCTTTCTTCATTGTCACGTTACCTTTTGGTTATCTGATACTGGCAGGGCCATTAAAAAATCCCGCATCGGAGAGACGCAAACCGAATGGGGATTCAATAGTAAAAATGAACTTGACTAAACGATAAAAAATAAGATGATACCCACTATTTGTCAATAAAATAATTAAAAAATTTTCGTGAGCGTTCAGAGTTCACCGTTCAGGGTTATCTCTTGTATGCATTCACAGGTTCAGGCTTCACTGAACCTCGGAACCTATGAACGGGTACAATTTTTTTTCTAAACCGTTTTGTAAGTGGCTGAGGTCGAAGAAGAACATAGGTGGCTCCGGTTCCCCCGTCACATAATCGGGCGCTGGTAAACGCTATCACCCACTTATGCCAGGGGGCGGCGGTGAGCCATTGATAAACTTTGGTTTTCAGAACCGGCTCATAGGGTGAAGAAAGTCCTCGACCATGAATGATTAAAACAGCTCGTTTGTCCGCCATAATGCTTTTATTTATAAACCCGTCAAAGGCCTGATGGGCGTCATTAACCCCGAGACCGTGGAGATCAATATGCGCCTGGATTGAGAAATATCCGCGGTGAAGCCGGCGGACGATTTCCGGGCTTACCTTGTTCGCCATGCCTTCGACGTATTCCGGTGTGAGAGAAACGACAAATCCGGTTCCATATTTTATGAGCTCCTTAAGCCGCACCAGACATTCATATTCATCACATTCAAGATTTTTATCAGAATTCGGATGTTTAAAGGTTGTATGGCTTGTGACCGCACAATTTGACCTGGATATCTTTTTTACATCCGTCATGGCTTCTTCAAAAATAATCCGATCCGGTCGCTGATCGACCTTTATTTCATCTAACTCTTTGGGTTCATTCGGATTTGGACACGACACGGACTTGAGCTCGATAGCCTTTTCTTCAAAAAGGGTTGGCAGATTTTTAAAGGGCCTGAAGTTTCCAGAGGAATTGGGCGATTTCACGGCTTCACCTCAGATTTTCAGCTCCGTAGATGATTTAAAGTAACCGTTCATAGGCTTGGGGCTTCGCCCTTCGGGCTTCGACCCCACAAGCAGGGTTCAACGTTCTGGGTTAAGGACAAAAAAGGCATTAAAGACCCGAAGTCTTCGTTAACAATTATCATCATCCCAAATGCAGTCCGAGGAAGAAAATGGAACTTTGAACCCCGGAACCTTTGAACCCGTGAACTCCTACAAAATAGGATAACAATCCAGCCCCTGATGGTCAACAGGAATCCCAAATCACTGCATGCATCCCTCTTTTCCCGCTGATCTTTTTTCTTGATCGCGACGAAGGTATCGATTTTAGCCGAAATATTTGATATGTTCAGTCACTCGTATTAAAATTCCCAGGATTCAGGAACGTGGATTATCGCGGATTAAATAAATGTGACTTCAGCATTTTCGGTTAGCCGGATGAGGAGGAAATAAATGGATTGGCAACGTCATTACGCACCAAAGGTTGTTGACGCTCAGGAAGCCGTATCGAAGATCATGAGAGGTAGCCGTGTGTTTATCGGAACGGGTTGCGGTGAACCCCAGCATCTCATAAGGGCCATGGTCAAAGACGAGCGCCTGCAGGATATAATGGTCTATCAGATGCTCTCTTCAACCCTATCTCAGTTTGTGGAAGATGAATCATTTATCCGCCGTTTTTCGTTAAAGCTGTTTTTTATCAGCCAATCCATGCGCAAGGCAGCGTTTGACGGCAAAATTGATTACATTCCCGAATATCTCTCCCAGATTCCCAGGCTGTTTGCCAGCCATCGAATCGGTTTGGAGGTCGCCCTTGTTCAAGTCAGCCCTCCGGACAAATTCGGTTATTGCAGTCTGGGGGTTTCGGTTGACATCACCCGGTCGGCGGTTGAACATGCGGCCATTGTTATCGCCCAGGTCAACCCGAGGATGCCCAAAACCTGGGGAGACAGTTTTGTGCGTGTAGATGCTATCGATTGGCTGGTGCCCTGTGAAGAGCCTCTGGTGGAAGCATTGCCAACGGTGAAGGACAATGAAGTTTCCCGCCGAATCGGTCATTACGTGTCGGAACTGGTGGATGACGGGGCCACCCTTCAGATTGGATTCGGCAATCTACCTTACGCCATTCTAAAATATCTGGATGGTAAAAAGGATCTGGGAATTCACACCCAAATGATCACTGACGGCCTACTCCCCTTATTTGAGAAAAACGTAATTACCAACAAAAAGAAGACACTTCTGCCCGGCCGGGTGGTTACTTCATTGTGTATGGGATCTGAAAAGATTTACCGCTATGTGGACAATAACCCGGCCTTTTATTTCAGATCATCGGAGTTTGTCAACGATCCGACGGTGATTGCCCGCAATGACAACTTGATTTCCATCAGTTCTGCACTGGAAGTCGATCTTACCGGACAGGTCTGTTCAGATTCCATGGGATATCATTTTTACAGCGGCATTGGGGATCAGGTCGATTTTCTGCGTGGAAGTTCGATGTCCAAGGGAGGTTTTTCAATCATCGCTTTGCCGTCTACCGCGCGCAACGGCACCGTGTCGCGCATTGTCTCTCACCTCAGTGAGGGTGCGGGAGTGGCCACCACCAGGGGAGACGTTAACTTTGTCATCACCGAATACGGCATTGCAGAGCTGAAAGGGAAGGGGATTTACCAGCGGGTTATGGAACTGGCCCAGATTGCGCACCCGAAATTCCGTGAAGAACTCATCGAAGTGGCCAAAAAGCATCATTATATTTTTGCCGATCAGCTGCCGCCCACAACAGAGGATCTATTGTTTCTGGAAGGCTATAAGTATACTTTAAAACTTAAGAACGGAAAAATGGTGGAGTTTCGTCCCCTTCTTCCTTCCGATGAATTTGCATACCGGAATTTCTTTTATTCTCTGCAGGAAAAAACCATTTATATGCGGTTTTTTTATAAGATGAGAACATTTTCCCATGAAGTCGTTCAGAAACAATGGTCAAGTGTGGATTATCACAAAAACATGTCCATCATTGGACGCGTTCAAAAAGGCGGTTACAAGGAAATTATGGCCATCGGGTCCTATGCAGCAGACGACGAAACCTGTGCTGAAGTGGCCTTTGTCGTCCGTGAGGATTTTCAGGGGATGGGGATAGCAACTTATCTTATTGAAATACTTGAAAAGATAGCGAAAGAAAATCATTACACCAGCTTTAGCGCATCGGTCCTGCGTGAAAATTCCGCCATGATCCGTGTGTTTAAGAAACGATACCCGAATGCAAAAATTTCGGTCAACAGCGGTTCGGATCTTCTAATCCGGATGGATTTTACGGACGCTGTCGAGGACGATAATACGGACTTAGGGCTCACTCAAAAATAACTTCCATTTTGACGTCGATCCATCCCGTCCAGCTGCGTTGCGGAAGCTCGAAATCCGCCGCGTCGGATTCCTGTGCTTCCGTGTCTTGCCGGCCGGGCGGCTCAACTTCCAAAATATTGAGATTTGTGATTTGCCGTCTAAAACATCAAAATGTTAACTATTATGCTTGGCCTGACGGCCATGCCCCCCCCCGCCAACTGCTGAATCCACGTCGAAACATGAAGAATTAACTTGATAAAATGTCATATATTTAGTAATTTAAGAAGTATAAGACGGATTCTTCAAAATTCAAATCAAAATTGTAATCCAGATGTTAACGATTTGCTGTGCACCCATAATATTTTAAAAAAAATTAAAGTTTTACTTAAAGTTACCGAAATTAATAGCAATATAAGTTTTCGTCACTATTAACATTTTTAGGAGGCAGGCAATTGTCATATACGCTTGGTCCAGAACAGCTTGATAGCATTGAAGGCATTTTAATCCAGGATCTCATTGACAATGGAGTGCGGTGCGTGTTTTTGATTGATATGGCCGGCAATATCATCGCCAATCTGGACAATGGAGAAAAACAGCATGACATTTACTCGCTGGCAGCGTTGGCAGCGGGCAACTTTGGTGCTGTCAGTGCCATGGCCAAAATCATTGGTGAAAATGAATTTTCGCTACTTTTCCACAAAGGGGAAAAAGAAAACATTCATTTCAATAAAATAACCACTGAATTTTTGTTGATTACCATATTCGGTAATGACATTTCATTAGGCTTCTTGCGGCTGAAGGTGTCCGAATCCGTTGAACAGCTGAAGGACATCTTAGAACCCCTTTTGTCGTTTTAAGCAGATCTGCTTCAATAAAATTTCTGATAAAAGTCCGACCACTATTTTTCACCAGGGTTCGCTCTGATGGCATTCGTCAATCTGAAGGAAAAGGAAATCCAGGTTAAAATCGTCTATTACGGTCCCGACCGGGGCGGCAAGACAAGTAATCTTGAATATATACATCGTAAATTCGCCAACCGTATAAATGTCGAAATGATCACCGTCAAAACTCATGACGACCGCACCCTTTTTTTGACTTCCTTCCCTTTAATATCGGACTCATCAATAAATAGGAGAAAAAAAATTGGCTGAACCAAATGATGCTGATAACTTGAACCCTGAACTTGAAAACCGGGTAGACGATCTCTTTGATGAGAACAACACCCTTTTGCCGGATAATGAAGACCGCAATGTATCGGAATATTATCCACTTTCAGAGCTTAAAAATTTAATTTTATCCATCGATTGGGAAATTACCGACGAGGTCCTGGAAAAACTGCTTCAACAGATAAAGGGCCTGAATATGACGTATGAGCATGATAAAACTGTGTTAACCTTTCTGCAGATCCTGAACTCATTGGGCGTTTATATCAAAAAAAATCGAGCCCAGGCACACCCCAAAACATTTAAAACTTTGAATTCAGTTTTTTCCAGTCTTGATAAAGTGGTGCTATCCAAGGATATGGTAGAAACGGATAAGAAAAAGATCCTGAGCACCGAGATGAATCGATATAAAAAGCTACGGATTCAGATTGCTCAGAGCAAAACGGAAAAGAAAAAACATAAGAAAAAGCGTCAGGAATCGGGGATCGCAGCACCTGAGTCGTTTTTTCAGACGCCGAATGCCGGCAAGGAAGATTTCCTGAACACAGAGCAAGGCCAGGAACCCTCTGCTGAAGCTCTGACCAAAGCTGTGGAGGAAATCAAACAGTACATTCATGCTGAGATCGAAGCTCTAAAGGCCGAAATAAAGTCATTACTCTGAGAACGGGTCGGAGAGTTTGATATATGATAGTAAACTGTGAAGAATGTGGAAAGAAGTATCGGGTAGATTTTTCCAAAATTAAAGGTAAGGCTGCCAGTTTCAAGTGCCATGTCTGCAGCCATGTCATCATGGTATTTAAAGCACGGGTAACTCCACCTCAACCCGATTCTAAAATGAAAGTAACGTCGCCCCCCCCCATCGATGACCGGCTGGCTGCCGACGGACCTGACACAAAAGACGGTACGCCCACCGCCGACACGGCCAAACCCGGAAGGCGATACCGTCGCAAGGCAGGGGGCTTTGGCCTGCGTGCCAAAATGCTTCTAATGTTTCTTTTTATACCTTTAATACTCACCGCAGGGGTGAGTATTTTTTATTTATGGCACTTTGAAACCACCTCGCGTCTGCTTGTCCAGGAAAGCGCCAAAATCATCACGCAGTTGGCTGAAGATAAAATCGCTAACAGAATGGCTGAATCCACCGGTCCGGCACGATTGATGCGGACCCGGGCGAAAGCATTGACCGATAAAGCTCGGATGATCGCATTGATGATGCTTGGCGCAACGCTTCTGCTTATCGGCATAGTTGTTTTTGTCTACGTGCATCGACTGACAGGAAAGATTAAATCATTGGCCGAGGTTGCCGAACGTATCAGTATGGGCGAACTTGAAATGGAGATTGAGACGAAATCAAGAGATGAAATCAGACAACTTGCAGAAGCCATAGCCAGAATGCAGGATAATATCCGGCTTTCCATTGAACGATTGCGGCAACAACGTAAACAAAATGAAGACGGCACACACATAGAGGTTTAAAACCTAAATGAGAACCGATATCGAATCCAGAATCAATGAAGCAGAAGCTTGTCGATCCATGGGATTGTACGACGACTCGCTTGATATTTATGAAAGTATTCTATCGATCGTTGGCCCCCAGGATACTCATGTACAGGCTACGATCCAAAAACGGATCGATTTATTGAAAAATGAGATCGGCAATCAAGAAGAGACACAGCCAATCGGGGTGGACTCCAAAGATATCCTAATTTCCGAAATTGCCTCTTCCGGCAAGGGGGATGTTCCGGAAATTTTGGACAGTGCTGCCGCATTTCAGGAAATGGGGCTTCACTCGGAGGCGATATCCGAATATGGGAAACTGTTCAAGGAAGATTATCCCAATGAAAAAGTGATCCCCCTGATTACCGAAAGCCTATTGAAATTACATTCGCCTCCAAAAGCTGTAGAAGAATTTAATAAGCTTGTCAGTGAACAAAATTCAGAAGAAACGACTATCGGTCACATCAAATTCCTGCTCGGGCAGGAATTGGAAAAACGAGATCATCGCGACCAGGCCCATGATCTTTATAAAGAGGCGAGCAGACTGGATCCCTCGGATAGCGAGATCATGAAGCGATTGGATTCGATTGCCGCGACCTCCGCCTCCGGTTCAAAATATGACTATCTTTTAAAAGAAAGTATGGTCAGCACCGACCAATTGCAGCAGGCTTTCGCACTGTCGAAAAAAATGAACAAGAGTGTGGAGTTTGTGTTGATCGAGCATTTTCAAACCGAGAAGGAAGCCATTGGAAAATCATTTTCACTTTTCTATGGTTGCCCTTATAGAGCTTACGACGCTTCATTTCCTGTGCCGGTGGAGCTGCTGGCCAATCTTAAGATGGCGTTCTTGCTCAACGAGATTTGGGTCCCTCTCAGCTGGGACAAGGACGGTATGGAAGTCCTGATTGATGATCCCCGCAACTTGAACAAAACCGATAACATCAAAACCCTGCTGAGAACTACCAAGATCAATTTTTCAGTGGCCATCCGTGAGGACATCCAGAAATTCATCAAGAATTTTTTCGATCAGGACAAACAATTATCTGAAGCCCAAACGGTGGATGAAGCGCTGGATGATTTTGACCTGATTCCGGATATTTCTTTTGAAGAGGAAGATGAAGAAATCGAAGTTGAGGAAGCCGATGAGGCTTCCAGCCAGGTCGTCAAACTTGTGGATCAGACTATCATTGCAGCTTACCGTAAAAACGCTTCCGATATTCACATTGAACCATCTCCCGTCACCAAGGCCACCGGCATCCGCTTTCGGTTGGATGGTGTATGCCAGGAATACATGAAAGTTCCAAATTCCATCGTGCGAGGCATCATTTCCAGGATCAAGATTATGTCCAATCTGGATATTGCCGAAAGACGTCTGCCCCAGGACGGCAAAATCAAATTCAAGCGCAAAGGAGTACCGGCCTTTGAGCTGCGGGTTGCCACGCTGCCTACCGCCGGCGGTTATGAGGACGTGGTCATGAGAATTCTGGCTGCCGCCGGGGCCATGAAAATAGATGGGATGGGACTGACGGAACGAAACCTGAAAGTCTTAAAAACCGCCAGTGCCAAGCCCTATGGACTTGTTCTGGCAGTCGGCCCCACCGGCTCCGGCAAAACTACAACGCTGCATGCTATTCTAAATCATATCAACACGCCCGGCATTAAAATCTGGACAGCGGAAGACCCCATTGAAATCACCCAGGCCGGTTTGAGACAGACAGAGGTCAAACCTAAAATCGGCCTCGATTTTGCCAGAATGATGCGGGCGTTTCTGCGAGCCGATCCGGATGTTATCATGATCGGTGAGATGCGTGATGCAGAAACCGCATCCATCGGTATCGAAGCATCACTTACTGGACATCTGGTATTCTCCACCCTACACACCAACAGCGCCCCTGAAACTATTACCCGTCTGCTCGACATGGGGTTAAATCCGCTCAATTTTTCCGACGCGTTTCTGGGTGTTTTGGCTCAACGTCTGACGCGGAAGCTGTGCACAAAATGCCGCAAAGAATATACGTTATCCGTGGATGAATTTGAAACGCTGATTTCTGACTACGGCAAAAAGTATTTTGATAAAACGGGTATCGAATATGACGCGGAGATGATTCTCCATCAGGCCGACGGTTGCGAAAAATGCTCGGGTACCGGATACCGCGGTCGAATGGGAATACATGAATTAATGGAGGGTAGCCCCGAAGTTAAATTGATGATTAAAAAGCGGGCCAGCACGGAAACGATCCTTGAACAGGCCATGAAAGAAGGAATGTCTACCTTGAAGCAGGATGGCATATTGAAGGTAATTCAAGGAATTACCGATATAACGGAGGTTCGGAGAGTTTGCATTAATTAAATGTATCGGCGATTGGTTAAAGGGTTCACGGTTCAGAGGTTGATTTCCCTGTCACATTAACCAATGCAGTCATTTGATGAATAACGAGGTCTATTGAATGGAAATCGGCACAAATGACTGGTCGAATTTTCTCATTGACCAAGCCAAAGCAATTGAGATCGACCTTGACCACACTCAAAATCGCCTGTTTTCCGCCCATGCCATTGAACTTATCAAGTGGACCCGAAAGATCAACATCACCACCATCACCGATCCGATAGAAGTTGCATCCAATCATTTTTTAGATTCATTGGTACCGGCCCAGTTTATACCGCCGGAAGCCGCAATGCTGGATATCGGCTCAGGTGGCGGATTTCCCGGGATACCACTTAAGGTCCTACTCCCTAAGTTATCGGTCACCTTGATTGATGCATCCCGTAAAAAGATCAGCTTCCTAAAACACGTCATTCGCACCCTCGGGCTGAACAATATCGAAGCCCTCCACATGCGGGCAGAGGATCTTGCTGTTCATCCGAGCTATATTAACCGCTTCGATGTTATCATCAGTCGTGCCTTGTCGTCCCTGGAAATTTTTGTCCGCCTGGCGTTGCCTTTACTGGCGTGTGGGGGCGTCATTATTGCGTTGAAAGGGGAAGTAGATAAAGTTGAATTGGATGATTTGCGATATAACGTTCTAGAAAAAATAAATGCCGGCGGTTCGGTTGATCGGCCGTTTACAATATCCATGGAAAGGTACAGCCTGCCGTTGCTCAATTCAGAGCGATCTATTATCACCGTTAGATAAAAGATAGGCGTTCACAGGTTCAGCCCGCCCTGGCTCGCCATACGCAAGGTGTTTAAATCGTCCTTGTCGTCGTGCTCGTCCTCGTAATCGAAAACTTTAGCTGTTGGAACCCTTGTTTATAACCACTTAACCAATCACCCAATCAACGATATCTGGTGTGTGTCTGTGGCTATTTCAATTTTACCCCGAGGCCATAACCGGAAGACACTCGGCTATCATCATCCAATGCTTTGCACCATCTTACAGTTGAAGAGTAGGTTTTTTGTTTAGATAAAAAAAGCGGTTTGTCGAATTTAATTTTAATGGCTGTCTTTGGCTTGATGGCAGCTTCTGTCTCAAAATACATGCCGCCGGCACTAAAATTCTTCATTTGGGCATAAAACCAATGCCCGGTTGTGGGAATTTCGATTATAGCTGTCCCGATGCTCTTAAAACGTCCACTTTTTCTTGAATCTTGACCTGAATAAGTATCAGAAAAAACTGATTCGAATACAATTTTCGATTCTTTTGAAGCAAATCTGCCGTTATCCACCGTCCTGCTTCGCAATGGGCTGCCTTTTTCGCCATGGGGTCTATTTTTAGTCCAACCTTTCTTGCAAACGGGACATCCAATCCCCTTGATTCTGCTTTTAATCGTGGCTTCCCACTCATGACTCTGGCTACATATCCACCAAACCGGCTTGGGATAAGTAATATTCACTTTCCTTGGGGTTAAATTCCCATTTGCGGTTGGATGCCATTCTTTGATCAGCTCCGGCTCCATTTCATAGAGGCTGTAATGTTTGGTCAATCTTTGCATATCTGCGGAATTATAAATGATTCAGAAAGTTAAGCGATGATCCCTAAAACCTCAAATATAACTTAATAAATAAAAATCAAAAGTCAAGACTCTTCTGCGGAGTGCCGAATCGTTTTTCGCCGGCGTTTGATTTCACTACGATGGCGTTTGGCCGATAGACGGCGCTGTCTGGAAGCCGCGGGCGGTCTTGTGGGACGACGGGGTTTGGGCTTCTCCGTCGCCCTCTGAATCAGTAAAGCCAATCGATTAACTGCGTCCTGACGGTTTTGCTCCTGGGACCGGAAGCGATTGGCCTTGAGGATCAAAACACCCGCTGCCGTCATTCGCCGCCCGGCAATTTTTTTTAGCCTTTCATAAACAGCATCATTTATTGCCGTAGATCCGGCGGCATCAAAACGAAGTTGGACTGCACTGGACACTTTGTTGACGTTCTGTCCGCCCGGGCCGGATGCCCGGATGAATTCCAACTGGATTTCACTTTCATTCAGAGCTATCGTATCGGTGACCTGGATCATGTTCATTACCATAAATTTCACAAGATCGGAATCAGCATTCAGGATTTCCGATTTATGCGGTTGAGAAGGTGGACATGTTCTGTAAGATGCATATATTGTTTGCAAATTAAAAACGTAAGGTTTTAGTTGCTTAGAATTTATTTTTGTGCATTAATTTTAGTCATTTCAAATTTTAGCTCATTTCAGCTCATTTTTCTGGTTTATTCGGGTGGGGTACAGCGACCATCATATTTATAATATGAAATTCACGGTTGAGACAGCTAATTAAATATATCGTAATTCATACAATTTATTGGAATCGCGGTGCTTTTTGCGGCCATTCTCTTGGTAAGCCGCATGGAATGATGGAATAGTGGAATTTTGGAAGACTGGGTATGAAAGCGGAAAAAGGTCTATTTTACGAAAAATGTTGAATCTACCTTCTTTGATGATGCTCACCAGTCATATTTTTTCTGTCTTTCCCTATAAAATACCCCATTGAAACATGAAAATCAACGCAGAATATGTGCTTTGAGTCTCGTTTTCTTTAAACCCGTCATTCCACAATTTCCACCATTCCATTATTCCAATTGTGAGCGAAGCGAACTAACTTGTTATCGAAAGGAGGTTGCGGATGGAACTTGAAGGGAAAAAAGTGGTCATTCCGGTTGAGGAAATGTTCAATACCCATGAATTCTGGTATCCCTACTATCGGCTCAAAGAGGCTGGTTGCGAAGTCGTCGTCATAGGTTCCGGTAGTGCGGAAACGTATACCGGCAAACCGGGTACCGAAGTTACAGTGGATGCAAACGCTGATCAGGTCTCGGCCTCAGAGTTTGACGGCATTGTTATTCCGGGGGGATACGCACCGGATAAAATGCGCTGCTACCCGAAAATGGTACAACTCGTCAGAGATCTGCATGAAGCCGGAAAAGTTGTCGCCGCAATTTGCCACGCCGGCTGGATGTTGGCTTCGGCTGAGATACTTGAGGGTAAATCCGTCACTTCAGTCTCCGCCATCAAAGATGACCTGGTTCATGCCGGAGCCAGCTGGATGGATCAGGAAGTGGTCGTCGACGGGAATATAATCACCAGTCGCACACCCGATGATTTGCCCGCATTTATGAGGGCGATAATACATGCATTGAAATGAATAGCCTCATTCTATGGGCCAAAACTACCATATTGATTAGGGGCAAGCCTAACCCGGATAAGCCGAAATTGACTATTGAATATTCAATCGTTTGAAGTTAGCGAAAATATCCCAATACATTTTTTTTCCATAAAATGCACAAAATTAATTCATAAGGTACCGAATGAGGAGATCACAATGAAAATCTTAGTTGGATATGACGGATCAAATTCGGCCAAAGAAGCCTTAAACCTGGCAAAAACCCACGCGAAATTGTTTGGCGCCACCGTGGATGTTATCACGTCTATGGAAAAAGGAACCGAAGGACAAAGAGAGCAAATTGAACAGACCGAGCAAGGTCTGGAATGGGCGAAATCCTTATTCGATGAAAATGGGATTGCCTGCAATACCCACCTGTTGATCCGAGGACTTGCTCCGGGTGAAGACATTGTTGAGTTTGCCGAAGAAAACAAAACAGATGAAATTGTCATTGGTGTTAAGAGGAGATCGAAAGTCAGCAAGCTTTTATTGGGTTCAACGGCTCAGTTTGTCATCCTCCAGGCCACGTGCCCGGTGGTTTCGGTGAAGTAAGTGTTCACGAATAAATCTTTTCTTATGCCATATTTTTGCGCATGTATACTTCCAGACGGTCGACCGCCAAAGAGCATGTTAACGTCAGCAGCAGGTACATGACAGTGATGGTGATCCAGATTTCAAAGGTGAAATAGGTGGAGGACATCAGCTCCATGGCCTGAAAGGTCAATTCCTGAATCGAGATCACGGACACGATGGCGGAGTCCTTAATAGTAGAGATAAATTGACCCGCCATAGGCGGCAGAATCCGTTGAACGGCTTGGGGCAGGATAATATAACGCATCTGCTGCCACCTGGAAAAACCCAGAGCATCAGCCGCTTCCCACTGCCCTTTTTCAATGGATTGAATGCCTGCGCGGACGATTTCCGTGATATAGGCCCCTTCAAATATTGACAGGGTGATCAATGCCGACAAGAATGCCGTAAATAAAGGCGGGGGCGCAAAGAGCACGCCCAAAAGATGTTGGGTGCCTTCTCCGGCGCTTCTGATGAATTCCTCGACTCCTAAAACAGAAAGAATCTGGTCTCCGACAAAAAAGTAGAAAATAAAAATAATCACCAACGGTGGCAAATTGCGAATCAACCCCACATATGTCCCGCCAATGAGACGCTGCAGCAGACTGAGGCTCACTCGGAAAAGTCCCATCGATGCTCCAATAAAGGTGGCAAAGATCGTGGCCCAAATGCTCAGACGGAGCGTGGTAAAAAAACCCTGCATGAGGATATTCGGTACCCATTTTTTGACCTGTGGATCGTAGCGGAAAAAAAATTGCGGCATCGCCCCCCAATTCCACTTATAGTTGAGACCGATTTTTATTTTATATAAAACATAAATAACGGCCACCAGCAGCAACAGTGACAGGATCAGGTCCAGAGTGGTAATTTTAGTTTTTCCTTTTAACAAGCCGAATCCATATAATTCTTGGTTGTCGCTGCGGCTCCCCGGACGTCCGACACCTGGGGTAGTAAAAAATCCTCATACTGGAGCCGTTAACTTTTATCCTATTTTTATTCCTCTTTTGAGTGTAAGGTTTCAGGTGTCAGTGTTCAGGATATGCGATTGCGTCAACCTTTCCTGACACCTGAACACTGACACCTGAAACCATATTCGCGGAACAAAAACAGTGTAAATTGTCAAGTCTATGTGCAGAAGTTACAGGTGAATTTTCATCACATTACCCGACACCTGTTCAGGGCCTGAACGGAAAGTACCGATTTCATTTTTATGCACCATTGTCGCCCCCCGGTCAGCGGCTATTTGAGCATATTCTCCCATTCCTTGGTTTCAAACCAATAGTGTTTGCGTTCCGCCAGCCAACCTTTTGCTTCAACGAATCGAATCCAGTTATTAAAATAATTGAGCGTATCAAAATCCCCTTTTCTTACCGCAAATCCAATGGGCTCTTTGGTAAACGTTCCCGCAACAGGCACAAAGAGTCGATCAGGATATTTGATCGCCTGAAAAGCAGGCAACGGTGCTGACGCCACGGCCGCATGTGCTCTGCCATTGAGGACTTCCTGGATGACCTGGGCTTCATTGTCAAAAAATTTTTTTTGAGCGTTGGGCAAAAATCTATTGGCGGCATCAGCGGCGGTTGAGCCCAGCCTGGCTGCTATCACCACATCGGAGCGGTTAAAATCTTCAAGGCGGCTGAATCCTGCGGCCAATTTCTTGTTGGCTGCCAGAGATTGACCCGCGTAGTCATAAGGGATGCTGAAGTTTACCTTCAAGTTACGATCCGGTCGAATGCTCATACCACCGACAATAACATCGAATTTCCCGGTCAACAGCGCCGGAATAATACCCGCCCATTTTGTGGGGGTAAACTCGATCTTAACTCCCATGTCCGCCGCCAGCTGCGTTGCGACATCGATCTCAAAGCCGATGAGTTTACCGGTTTTATCCTTCATGGCCCAGGGAACAAATGTCGACATACCGACCTTGAGAACCCCGCGTTTCATGATCTGTTCAACGGCGCTTTGCTCAACCAATTGCTGTTGAAGTTTTCCGGCCATGGCAAGTCCCGACAGGCTGAAGACAAAACCCAATATGATGATTGCCGTAAACCCCACTTTAACGATTTTCATTTTTCTACCTCCTTTTTTAATGTTGATCATTGAACATAAACAGCCCATGATCCTGAACATCATGGGACACTGTTAATGCTCGATTTTAAATTTTTTTTCCATATATGAAACTGTCAGCGATAACGCCAGGGTAATCATCAGATACATGGCGGCCACCGTGAACCAGATTTCAAAAACCAGAAATGTTTCAGCAATGATTTCCTGTCCGCGCATGGTTAAATCATAGATGGCAATGGTACTTACCAGCGCTGAGTCCTTGATCAAGGAGACCGCCTGGCCGGTCAGGGGAGGGAGAATACGCCGAATGGCCTGGGGCAGCACAATCAACCGGTAGGTTTGATATGTGTTCAGACCGATACTGAATGCGGCTTCCCATTGCCCCCGGTGGATGGAGACAATCCCCGCCCGAAATATTTCCGAAGCATAGGCACCTTCGAAAAAACTGAGTGTAAGGACCGCGGAGGTAAACGCGCTGATATCGAAAACCGGCGACAAAACAAAATAAACAAAAAAGAGTTGAACCAGCAAAGGCGTGTTGCGAATAATTTCAAGGTAACTCCGGGAAATGACCCTGCCCACAAACGAGTTGGAGAGTCTTAAAAGGGCGGTAACCAACCCGATGATAAATGCCAGTACGAGACTGATACCGGTGATGCGAAAGGTCAGCAGCAGGCCGTCGATAAGCGGGCCGGGGTTAAATTGACCGTCGTCTATGGAAAAAAGATATCGCGGCACACGGTACCACTGCCAATGATACCCCAGTTCACGGGTGCTGTTGACCATCAGCCAGGTAATGGTGGCCATCAGCAGTAAATACTTCGTGATATCAATTAAGGTCGGCCCGATTCGGCCGGATTTGGGATAAGGAGGTGACATTTCAGTTTGTCAGGCTCTGAATCGGGGCAGGTATAAAACCCACCCGTGTCTGATAAAGTGATTTTCGCCCTGCCCGTTGTTGACGGGTATAATAGTGGACTGCCCAAGAAGACCTCCAAAAAAGGCACTTTCACCGGCCGTTTTTCCGGGGACCGGTATTAATCGGGTCGCGGTGGTCTTGTTGTTGATGACTCCGATGGCCATTTCATCAGCAATAATAGCAGAAATGCATTCTTCGGATGTATCTCCCGGAATGGCTACCATGTCCAGCCCCACGGAGCATACACTGGTGATGGCCTCCAGTTTATCAAGACCGATATAGCCTTTGCGGACAGCTTCTGAAATATTGAGATCTTCGCTGACCGGGATAAAGGCACCGCTGAGTCCCCCCACTCTAGAGCTGGCAAAAGCACCTCCTTTTTTAACAGCGTCGTTTAACAGCGCCAGCGCAGCGGTCGTGCCGGGTACACCGATGCTCAAAAGCCCGAGACTTTGAAAAATTTCACCGACGCTGTCCCCCACATTCGGGGTGGGAGCCAAAGAGAGATCCACCACACCAAAAGGTATTTTCAGGTTGTCGGCGACTTCTCTGCCGATCAGCTCTCCGACGCGTGTGACTTTATAGGCGGTTTTTTTTATCAGCTCGGAAATTTGTCCCAGGTCCATATCCGGATTGGCTTCAAGAGCCCGATCAATGGCCTTTTTCACCACTCCCGGTCCGCTGACGCCTATGTTAATAACGGCATCCGCTTCACCGATCCCCATATAAGCACCGGCCATAAAAGGAATATCCTGGGGTATATTTGCAAATACACAAAGCTTGGCACAGCCGATGCCGTCTTTGTCGGCCGTCAACCCTGCTGCTTTTTTGATGATTCGACCCATGAGCAGCACGGCATCCATGTTGATGCCCGCCCGGGTGGTAGCCACATTTACAGAGGCACAAACCCGCTCGGTGGCGGCCAAGGCGTGGGGAATTGCTTCGATCAGGGCACGGTCTCCCCGGGCAATGCCTTTTTGGACCAGGGCTGAAAAGCCGCCGATAAAATCGACATTAACTTCCTGGGCGACGGCATTGAGAGCTTTTGAAATTTCCACCTGCTGAGATGATGACAGCGCCGCCCCCACCACCGCAATGGGGCTGACCGCAATTCGCTTGTTTACCACCGGAATGCCGTACTTTTGACCGATGCGATCGCATTCAGGCACCAGATTCTGGGCAAGATGGACAATTTTTGAATAAATTTTATCCTTAACGCGGTCCAGGTTGGAGCCGGCGCAATCCAATAGATTAATTCCCAGAGTCACTGTACGCACATCCAGATTTTCATTTTCGAGCATCTCAAGGGTGGATAGGATTTCTCTATCGGTTAACATGGTTGCCTTTCCTTTTAAATCCTGTTTATTGTTTCAAAAATGTTGCGGTGCTGAATGCTGATATCCAGCGTCAGGGACTTTGCTATTTCTCTAAGATCCCGATAAAGTGCCTGCTGGTCAATGTCGATGGGAATATCCACTTCGTATATCATGATATTATCACCGGGTTCATCACCGCCCTTAAATACCGCCTGAAGATTGGTGATGTTTGCCCCGTGGCCGGCAATGACTTGACTGATACCGGCCACAAGCCCCTGGCGATCCGGACCTTTGGTGGTAATGACAAAGGGTTCGGACTCCCTGGTAGTAAGTGCCGCTTCTTTTTTCAGGAGTGGTTCGATGTGCACATGCAACTCCATGGGGGTTAAATTCTCAATGAACCTCTCATGGAGATCGTTCAAAGACAGGTCTTGTGGCATCGTTACAATAAATGAGCCGGAAAATTCGGTTTGCAGGATTGTCTGGCTGACGTTTTCGATATTGCAGTTCAGATCAAAGAGAATACCGGTCACTGCCGCCACGATTCCGGGACGGTCATGCCCCAGAACCGACAGGATGGCTTTATTCATGGAATCGACTCCGTTTACGGATGTTTTATGTTAGGTCTATAGTCCGTTTTTTCTGACAACATGTTGTAAGAAACTGAAGGTGTCAGGTGTCAGTGTTCAGGTTTCAGGACTTAGTACCTCAAATCCCTCGTGTGAAACTACACATAGTTGGAACAGCGAACCGCAGAATATCGAATATCGAACCCCAGAATGTCGAAGGGTGGAATCGCTTTGCTCAGTCTTTTTTAAAATAGACAGAATCCATTACTTCGGCATTCGAATTTCGAAGGATGGAAACGCTTCGCTAAATCTTTTTTAAAACAGACAGAATACATTCATTCGACGTTCGATGTTGGACGTTCGATGTTCGACGTTCATCAGTTTCACACGAGGTTTCAGGCCGGCTCTCGCTTTTTCACTACTGACACCCGAAACCTGAGTGCCAGTGTCCAATTTTCATACAATCCCTCGAAAATAAATGAGTCACGGCTATTTTTCCAAGCTGAATGACGAGATCTGTATTAATATCAAACAGGGAGCGTCTGTCAATATTCGATGTAAATAATTCCCCTATCACGCAGAAAATCCGCCAGATCCCTCCAAAAAACATTCCAATCCGGCGGACAATCATTATGGCCGGCCTCATAAGCGATCATTTTCCCGTTTTGGACTGATTTGTACAGCTTCTGACCATGGGTGAAAGAAATTACCTCATCGCGTCGCCCATGCAGGATCAAAACCGGCCCCGGATAGTTTTTGATCACCGCAAGATTGTCAAAAGGGTCCCGCACGAGAAAGGACGGGAGCAAAAATTGTTTTGCAAAGGAGCGGACACTGGTAAATGTCGACATCAGGATAAGTGCCGCCGAAGGCCTCCTTTGAGCCAGTGCACAGACAGCACCCCCGCCCAAAGAACGACCAAAAAGAATAATGCGGGAAGAATCGATATCCTCCCTTGATACCAGATCATCATAAGCGGCCACAAACGTTTTCGTAATGCTGTCTTGTGAGGGTGAGCCCGCCGAAGACCCATAACCCGGGTACTCCACCAGCAGTAGTGCGATTCCAAGCCGGGTAAATCCTTCGAGTTCTTCGGGCCAAAAATCAATTGTTTCGCCGTTTCCATGCCCAAAAATAACGGCCGGAGCCGGTGCCCCTGCTGGATCCGAAACAGGCGGCAGAAACCAGGCTTCAACCTTGCCGAATCCTGTGTCCAGCCAGATCACCTCCAGTCCGGCATATTGTTTTTCGGTGGGTATGGGCTGCGGAATCTGACTGCGGGGAAACAGAATCTGCCGCTGCAAAACAAATAAAAGTCCGCAATAGGCAACATATAACAAAAGCGGCCAGAAAATATATTTTATCAGCGGGTGCATATGGACTCCGGCAAATCGGGTTCACTCAAGTTCCTATTTCGGCCCGCGACTCTAACTCTTCTGCCAGTTTCACGATCGCATCAAAATCAAAGTCCTCAGCCATTTGGCGTATTTTTTCGCCAAGTCCGGTAAATTCATCCGAACGGGCCTTCAACGCTTCAGCAATTGCCTTTAATTCGGTGACGTTTCCCATCTCCACCGCTTCACGTATGCTTTCGGCGGTCTCTTTGGCCGACTCGGACGGCATGGATGGAATCAAATCTCCGGTCGGTCCGGGTGTATCTTTATTTTATATTTAAGTTTCATGCCGCTGCTCCTGAAGGATGGAATGGGTCTTGCCTGTCAGAGTCCGGTACCGCGAATATGGCGTAATGTTAACCAGTTGTCAAAGTCTAATGTCAAAGATGCTTGACACGTTGGTTCAAATCTCTTATTCTAACCGGCACAATGATAACAAAAAGTATTAAGGGAGGAATTCATGGCAGAAAAACTATCTTTTGAATGTGTTCAATGCGGCAGCAAAACAGAACAAGATGCCGACGAGCCGAATATCCCGCAGTGCTGCGGTAAACCCATGCAAGCGGAAGGGCTGGATGCATGCGAGACAAGCAGCACGGCCGAACACTCACGGTTCGATGATCTGGGGGGACCCTGCGACGACGGACGGTCCGGATAATACGTTTTTTGAAAGATAAACATCGAACATCGAACATCGAACGTCCAACGTCGAATAATGATGTCGTTGCGCTTTGCAACTTAATTTCCATTTGTTTTTATCAATCCGATGTCAGACCTTGCATGACTATTTGTTCAGCTTATCCCATTCATCATTCGATGTTGGACGTTCGATGTTCCTCTTTTTTCAGTGATTAGCCGATCTGGCATACACTCCAAGTCTCCCGCCGCTGGAACCCCCACTACCCATTAACTGTAACCTAATAATGATCTACGACTGGACTGACCGTCAACGAAAAACCTCGAAGGAGATTGAATATGACGTATGAAGAAATTTTGTATTCCACCAAAGGACCGGTCGGCTATCTGACATTGAATAATCCAGAAAAAATCAATGCGTTGTCAAAAAAAATGATCGGCGAAATAATTCATGCCTTAGACGAGATTGCCGAGGATGAATCGATAAAAGTGCTGATTATCCGCGGTGCGGGTAAACATTTTTGTGCGGGACATTACATGGCGGAAATGATTGATAAAGGTGTCAAAGAATATAAATTTATTTTTGATCAGTGCTCCAAAATGATGCAGATGATCCATGAGATACCCCAGCCGGTGATCGCTCAGGTGCAGGGTATTGCCAGCGCCGCCGGATGTCAGCTGGTTGCCTGGTGCGATCTTGCCGTGGCCGAAGAGGGTGCCCGATTTGCTACACCCGGGGTTAAAATCGGTCTGTTCTGTACGACGCCCATGGTAGCCGTTACCCGGGCCATCGGCCGCAAAGCCGCCATGGAGATGCTGCTCACCGGGCGATATTTTCCGGCGAACGAAGCCATGGATCTGGGTCTGGTCAACAGGGTCGTGTCCCTGAAAGATTTGGAAGCGGAAACCGATACACTGGCCCTTCAGATTGCCGATGCCAGCCGGTTCGTGCTGGCGATTGGAAAGCAGGGATTTTATGCCCAGGTGGACCAACCCGACAGCAATGCCATGCATTACGCCAAACACACCATTACCATGAACCTGAGTGCAGAGGACGCTCAAAATGGGATCGATGCATTTTTAAACAAAAAGACACCGGTCTGGCAAGATCGTTAGGGCGGAGGATTGGATATTGAATATTTAAGGTATTCCGTCTGTTGTTTAAAAACTTTTGGGACACAGATTTGCATAGACCCGCCCGCCTCGCTCGCACCAGTCTGCCACGCAAGGCGTGAGCGGGCGCGGTAACCGCAGATTAGTACAAACCGCCTGACGGCGGAATCCCTGCCAGATATACAAAGGTGCCTACTTGCTATGTGTCCTTTCTCGCCGAAGGCGAAACAGACTTACTTTATAATCCGTGTTCATCTGTGTCCTAATTGTCCTTTCTTTTCAAATATGGGATAAATCCATATTTATACCCACTTAACCAATAAACTAATCACCCAATCAACGATATCTGGGCTTGGAGTTGGAGGCAATAAATCTTCAGGCGTTAGTTCGGTCTGAGCCAGGGATTTTGATTTTTGGTCATTGTTTGTAATTTGCGATTTGTGATTTGTTTTTTTCCGGTTTATCCGGGTTAGGGGGGTTACGCTCAAATCCTCCGAGGCCCCCATGAGTCCGGTTAATGCCTTTCTCGGTGTACTGCCAGCATCGTAATATCATCAAACTGCGGCGCATCATCCATATGATTGTATAAATCGATTTTTACTTGTTTGATTAGTTTTGATGCAGTTGGGGCCGGGTTTTCTAAAACAGAAAAAAACCGCCTCTTAGTATAAAATTCTTTATTGGGAGAAAGTGCTTCCGTCACCCCGTCCGTATAACCGATCAAGATGTCTCCGGGCTCGATAAGAGTCTGCTTTACTTTATATTCCGTTTCAAAGCTCATGCCTACCACCGGTCCTGTGGGTTTAAGTTTTTCTCTCATCCCACCCTGATTGACGATAATTAGCGGTTCGTGTCCTGCGTTTACATAAGTCATTTTCCCATTCCGGGGATCTAATACACCGAAAAAGAGCGTCGCAAACATCCCCTCCTCACCGTGTTCTGCGGCAATGTAATCGTTGGTGAGCGAAACCGCGTGCAAAGCTTGATACATGGGATTACCGGATGAATCCCCTCCGCTGTCTGCGGTGCCGGATACGGACACTCCCCGCAAATTGATTTGTCCGGAGAAAACACGGATTAAGCTTCGAAAGAGGGCCATGAATAGCGCCGATCCGATACCCTTGTCGCAAACGTCTGCAATCACCAGTCCAATAAGGTTACCCGGCAGCAGAAATGCATCGTAAAAATCACCGGATACCTGTTTGGCTGGATGGAAGCAGATGGCAATCTCCCAGCCGGGGATCCGGGGGATCTGATCGGGCAGAAATTCCATTTGAATTTTTCTGCCTTTCTCCATTTCGGCGTCTAAGGCTTTCGAATAGGCTTCGATTTTAAATTTGGCCTGCTCCAATGACCGATAGGAATCGCCCAGTCTGGTATATAGCCGCACATTTTCAAGAGCACTGCCGATTTGCCTTGCAGTTAACACCATAAGATCGGCGGTCTCCTCGGTGAAATGTCGGGGTCGAGCATGCAGCAATGTAAGGATTCCCATCAAATTATGCCCCCGAAGGATCGGAACTGCCAATGCCGATCCAACCATATAAGGTTGATTGGGAAGATCCAGCCAGCGAGCATCCTCTTTTGTATCAAGAATTAATCCCACTTTTCGATGTTGTCGTACCCAACCGGCAAGCCCTTTGTTGAATACCGTTCCGATGATTCTGGCACTTTGTTTCGGAGTGGCGTCTCTGCGGGTTAACATGCTATCCGTAACAGCCCCATCGGAATCGAGTAAAAACAGGCTGCCTTTTTCTGCGGCGGTAAGCTCGGTGGAAATTTCAAGGGTTTTTTTCAGAATAGCCGTCAGCACCCTTTCTTTGGCCGCTGATCGGGCCAGGGTCACAAACTTTTCAAGCAGTCTGCTCTGAACTTGAAGGGCCGCCTTTTCGTCTTTTAGACGGTTTAGTTCCTTTTGAAGGGTTTGTGTTTCTTCCATGAGATCGTCACGAAAATAAATTTACCACTAGAATCGCTGTAAGGCTGCGGTTTACGTTGTTTTCAGTAGTAAAATATGGTATAGATTTAAGAACTTACGATTTTATTGCGAATCAGTTTGGCGTTCGCTGCAACAGATCCAAAATGGATCGAAGTGGATGCTGTGGACATGCCGGGGGCGACAAAAGGGCGATTGGCGGAAGTGCATGGGAATCGAACCTATCCATCACCTTCTAACTAATTGATATTTAAGTAAATATAGCTATTTATTTTTGGTTCGGACCAGTTTCGGACCAGTTCTTCGAGTTTCCAATAACTGACGCTTCCTATCAATTTCAATCTTACCGTATCTCATCACTGAAGCCACATTGGCATGGTCGGTAATCGTTTGAAGTTCCGAAAGGCTTAATCCCTTTTCATTCAGATACTGGCAGCACGACGAATGCTTGACACCGGAATAGAGTTCAATATTTTCGCCAACCGCTTTACACGCTGCCTTCCAAATGTTGTTTAAGGATTCGTTCGTATACCGCATACCTTCTTTTCTTGCTCTCGGATTTTGAAAAAAGAAATCGCTGGAATTTTTAAAAAGCTCCATTGCTATTGTTTCAAATTCAGAATGGCATGGGATTACATGCTCCGCATAGGTTTTAGTCGATTCAACCAACTTACGAGCCGATATTGACCGCCGAATGGTGAAAACTTTGCTGAATGGATCAAAGTCAACCTTTTTTAACGCACAAGCCTCACCAGGTCGTCTAAGATGATATTTCAACCATAAAAAAATCGGTTTGTGAATGTCAGGGATGGCGTTGATGATATTCATCTGACGTTCTTCAGGTAACCATACAATCGTTGGATCAACTAAGCTGTAATCTGATTTTTTAGGGAAGGCGGGCATCTCAGTAATGCGTTTTGATCTCCATGCATAATCCATACAGCAATGAAAACAATTCATTACATTGTATTTTCCCTTCGGCTTTAATTTTATGGAGTCCAGCAGTTTGTCAAGGGTATCCAACTGAATTTCATGCAACATGACCGGATTTTTTTCGAAAAAAGGCTTAATCCAGTTTCTGAAATATGATTTATAACCTTTGTAAGTCGCTGGCTTTTTTTTCCTTTTTGTCTCAAGCCATTCCTGAAAATATTCGATTACATCAGTCCATCCTTTTCCAGTATATTTTTCAATTCTAAATGATCCCTCTCCACGCATGAACTTTTCATAATCACTTTGAATTGCAGCCAGGCATTTATCCGCAATTTTCTGGTGATACATGAATTCA
>PVMK01173207.1_pt1 | contig 29268 bp, 29 predicted proteins | sample 1853481 | NCBI WGS metagenome assembly PVMK01 (sample SAMN08533507, study PRJNA380276) | Marine sediment metagenome, whole genome shotgun sequencing project.
TTGAGAAGAATAAACTTCGGAGTTTTATTACCGCCTTTAACGTGGCTTGGGGTATCTTCATTCTGATCATTTTGATGGGATTTTAGCAGCATCGTCATCAAACTGATGGTGTACCCCATTTTGGAAACCCCTGCCAAATCCCATCAAAATGATCAGAATGAAGATACCCCAAGCCACGTTAAAGGCGGTAATAAAACTCCGAAGTTTATTCTTCTCAATGGTGTGGAAAATCTCCTGCCACTTATCCAGGTCAAACATTTAATCTAGAGTTATTTATGAAGCCAATTGAAAATTCCGATCCATGATGATCCCGTCCTTTAACATGATCACCCGGTCCGTGCCATTGGCAATGTCATGTTCATGGGTAACAATCACCACCGTCTTACCCATGTCATTTACTTCCTTAAATATTTTCATGACCTCGTGAGAGGTATTTGAGTCCAAAGCGCCAGTTGGTTCATCCGCTAAAATAACTTTGGGATCGGAGATCAATGATCTGGCTATAGCTATCCGCTGCTTTTGCCCCCCTGACAACTCGCTGGGTAAATGATTTGCCCATTCTTTCAATCCCATCCGGTCCAGGTATTCCAGAGCAATCTTATTGCGTTCTTTTCTCCTTACCTTCTGGTAATATAGAGGCAGAGCCACGTTTTCCATGGCATTCTTAAAATTCAGTAAATTGAATGATTGGAATACGAAACCCAAAAACTTACTACGATAAAATGCGGCTTTCTTTTCGGACAGGTTTTTAATAAGGGTCCCAGCCAAGGTATATTCTCCCGAATCATAGTTGTCCAGTATCCCCAAAATATTCAGCAATGTTGATTTTCCTGAACCTGATGATCCCATAATGGATACCAGTTCACCTTCAGCAATCTCCAGATCAATCCCTTTTAAAACGTGTAGAGATTGTTTTCCTACAGGATATGATTTATGTATTTGATTAAGTTTAATCATTGTTAATTCTTGTATTGTATTATAACGCAATTACTAGCGCAGCAGCTATCAACTAAAGCATTATTATGTGGACGTTACCGGCAATGAATCTTCAATTAGAGTTCCTATAATCGTGCCATCTGGTTATCAATCTGACTTACAATGATATACAGTATCATTTCATGGTAGATATTCGTTTATGTGTCCGGTATCGAATCAAAAGTTGTACATAAACGAACACCACTATATGATTCAAGGGCCTTCAGACTGTTACAGGAGTACCAAACCAGGGAAAATTCGCTGCATTGACACCTTAAATTTCAGTAAATTTCGAACAAAGTGAAGCTTCGAGTGTTATGTTTACGGAAAATGAAGTTGGACAGTTGTTGTTAATTCCAGATGTGCAGGATATAGTTGAGAAATTGCATAGAACATTCAGGGAAGAAGAGTGCGAGTTCAGGGAGATTAGTCTTCATGATTTTTTATCTGGAATGTTAATGGCTCCAGCCATAGCGTTGGCCGGGGTTGATGGTGATACCAGTTTGTTTGAGGAACTATCTTTAAACAAGAAAGCCCGGGTGTTTTCTAAAGGCGGATATTTCTTGCGGCAGGATCCAGTGGTTAATATGGTTACCTATCTCCAGTCAAAATTTCAACTATGGGAATCCAGGTTTTTTAGAGGAATAAATAAAATACTGATAGTAGTAATTCCGGAAATTTCTGCAGGAGAGAATTCAAAAACTACAGACCCAGACCCCGGATATTTTTTAGCCGTCATGAAATCGTCGTACATATTGATCAAGTTTCTTGAGACATTCTTTCTGCCCGAAGGAGAGGAAATAACCAATAAACGACGTATATCAATTCTGGAGCATCAAAAGATTATCAGTATAGGGGACCAACTACAACTATCCGAGATCGTATCTTTCAGAAATTTTGTTAAATCCTTTGAAATTAAATGATACAATAACTGTTGTTTTGTCAGTTATAGAATAAGCACATGAGCGAAATCTTCATCCGGTACGGTTTGTTTCTAACCTTGTTGTTTTGCATTCAGAGTTTTACCCTGACAGGTCAAAATGATACCATTCCCAAACAGAATAAATTTGAGAAGGACGTGGTTATTGATGCCAGGGAAATGAGGACAAAAACAGTGGAACCAACCAGTACTAAGAAAGCAGTAGGGAATAGAAGCCCCTTTAGAAACCGCCACTTCAATCCAAATTATGGAATTCGGAGCTTCTTAAATAAATTTACTTTTACTCCAACAGTAGGCTACAGTCGAACATATTACCGGGAAAAAGTAAGCAGCACTGAAACCGCCAGCGACTTCAATGGCAGCGGCATACCCATCAGCGGCACCTTGAACTTCCATTTTAACAGATTTCGTATTGGTGGAGGAGCTGAGTTGGAGTTTCATTCCATCAAAGAGGACGATATCGCTATCGCAAAGGGGTTAATAAATAGTAAAAGCACTAAATTCACCAAATACTACGGCAACATAGGTGCAGAGGTGTATCAATACCAGGACTACATGTTGGTACCTGAAGTGCAAGTGGGTAAACTTAAACTGGGCAAGGGTTTTAACACTGATTCTGTAAGTACTGGACTTTTTATTAACCTGGGAGTTTCAGTGGAGAAAGTATTGTCTGAATATTTTAGAGTTATCCTGAAACCATCATATGAGCTGCGTAACCTGGTAAAAACCGGCACCGAACCGGCTGATTACAAAATGAACAGCTTCTCTATTAAGATTGGGGTAAGCATAAGGTATCCGGATTTGCCCAGGTGTCCCTTGAAAGCCTGTCATACCCAAATAAAGCACATACACTTTGGCAATGAATACCGTGGTCAACCCCTTCCAATAGAGCAATATAGGGGATATGGTGAATTGAATCCTACGCTAAAGAAGTATAAGGGGCGAAATAAGAAAAAGCTGAACCCATATTGAGTTTGAGTGTGGGTTTGAGTTGTGAGTGTGGAGTTGAGCTACTAGTGTGAGCGTATCATTCCACCAGAATCTTTTTCACGCCAATGTATTGTTCACTTTTAATTTTGAGGAAGTACATGTTAGGCGGTAAGTCTCCAAAGTCAAATTGACCACTGTACCCTTCAATAAGTTCACTTTTCCAAACGACTTTCCCCAACTGATCTGAAAGAGATAATTCCACCGGTACATCTGGCTTCATCGTAGGTAAATGTCCAGCTTCTGTCTTAAAAGGATGTAACAAATCATGCAAACATTGGTAATAATGTTGCATCCAACCTTCGATAAATCTCAAACTCTAAGGTTTGAAATTTTGGTTGTTGGCTCTTGATATTTATTTGAGAATTGTCATTTGTAATATAGATTTTGCAGGCACAATTTATGGTTCCAATATTTCACTCAAAATCCTGCCAAGAAGTGTCTGCTAACGTATACATAATCACAATTTTTAATTAAATTGCCGGCGAATTTTTTATAGCTAACTATCCAATTCCCAGATTTTTATGGCAGACGGTGTAAATGAGAATATCATCCCAATAAATATTGAGGATGAAATGCGGGGGGCCTATATCGACTACTCCATGTCGGTTATTATTTCAAGAGCACTACCAGATGTTAGAGACGGATTAAAACCAGTTCATCGGCGTATTTTGTTTGGTATGGACGAGTTGGGTGTAAACTACAACCGCCCGTATAAGAAATGTGCACGGATTGTGGGTGATGTGCTTGGAAAGTATCACCCTCATGGTGATACTGCGGTATATGACACCATGGTGCGAATGGCCCAGGAATGGTCGTTAAGATACCCATTGGTTGACGGTCAGGGGAACTTTGGCAGTATAGATGGTGACTCTCCTGCAGCCATGCGGTACACAGAGGCTCGACTTCGGAGAATTTCTGAAGAGATGCTATTGGACATCAAGAAGAGCACTGTGGATTTTCAGGCCAACTATGATGATTCATCTAATGAACCCACAGTACTACCAGCAAAAATCCCTAACCTGTTGGCGAATGGCGCTTCAGGTATAGCCGTTGGGATGGCCACAAATATGCCCCCGCACAATTTGACTGAGCTGGTAAATGGAATTATCGCCTATATTGAAAACAATGATATCACCATACCCGAGTTGATGCAGCATGTGACAGCTCCGGATTTCCCCACTGGTGGCATTATCTATGGCTACCAAGGAGTTAGGTCTGCATTCGAAACCGGAAGGGGACGAGTAGTTATGAGAGCTAGGGCTGAAATCGAAACCACTAAAAAGGGCAGGGAAAGGATTATTGTCACTGAGATCCCCTACATGGTCAATAAAGCCAACATGATCGAAAAGACTGCTCAGTTGGTTAACGATAAAAGAATTGAAGGGATTTCAGATATCAGAGACGAATCTGACCGAAATGGATTAAGAATTGTATATGAACTTAGGAGAGATGCCATCCCTAATGTAGTCTTAAACAATTTATTTAAGTATACACAGCTACAGTCCTCATTTGGAGTTAATAATGTAGCATTAGTAAAGGGCCGCCCACTTACGTTAAACCTAAAAGAATTAATTGGTTATTTTGTAGAACACAGGCATCAAGTGGTTACCCGCCGCACCGAACATGATCTTAGAGAGGCGGAGAAAAGAGCCCATATTCTGGAAGGCTATCTTATTGCGCTTGATAATCTTGATGAAATAATTTCCCTCATTAGAAACTCCAGAGATCCGGATTCAGCCAAAACCCATTTAATGGCTCAATTTCAACTCTCAGAAATACAAGCAAAGGCGATTTTGGAAATGCGCCTTCAGCGGCTGACAGGGCTAGAAAGAGACAAAATACAAAAAGAATACCAGGAGATAAAAGAACTGATTAAAAGCCTGGAAAAAATCCTGGAAAGTGAAGAAATCCGCATGCAGATCATCAAAGATGAGCTTATTGAAATACAGGAGCGGTATGGTGACGATCGTCGTACTGAGATTGTTCACAGCGCGGATGACTTTACTGACGAAGATATGATACCTAACGAGGAAATGGTAATAACCATTAGCCACCAGGGGTATATAAAAAGAACACCACTAACCGAATACAGGACCCAGGGCAGGGGTGGAGTAGGGGCCAAGGGGGCCGGTAGTAAGACTGACGACTTCACCGAACATTTATTCACTGCATTCACCCATAACTATCTACTGATTTTTACTGAATTTGGTAAAGTTTACTGGAAGAAGGTGTGGGCCATTCCTGAGGGAAGTAAAATTTCTAAAGGCCGCGCTATTCAAAACCTCATTAATATCGTGCCGGGAGATAAGATAAGAGCGGTTATTAATGTGATGAGCCTCAACGATGAAGACTACATTAACAATCACTACTTGATCATGTGTACACAACAGGGCACCATCAAAAAAACCACATTGGAAGCCTATAGCCGGCCAAGGTCCAACGGGATTAATGCCATCACCATTAAAGAGGGTGACAAGTTGCTGGAAGTAAAACTGACTAATGGCGATAATCATATTGTTATAGCCAAAAAGTCCGGGAGGGCCATTCATTTTCATGAGCAAGACGTAAGACCAATGGGTCGAACTGCTGCGGGCGTAAGAGGAGTAAGGCTGGAAAGTGAAAATGATCGGGTAGTTGGGATGGTTTGTGTAAGTAGAGATGAATCAGACCTGATGGTGGTTTCTGAAAAAGGTTATGGCAAACGTTCTTCTATAGACAATTACCGGATTACCAAAAGAGGAGGGAAAGGGGTTAAATCCATCAATGTAACGGCCAAAACCGGCGAACTGGTAGCCATTAAGGAAGTAGTTGACACTGATGATTTAATGATTATTAACCGTTCTGGTATCACCATTAGAATGCAGGTACAATCAGTCAGAGTGATGGGAAGAGCCACTCAAGGGGTCAAATTGATACGATTGAATGAAGGCGATGAGATCAGCTCTGTAGAGAAAATCGAAATGTTCGAAGAGGAAACAGGCACGGAAATTGATAATTCTGAAGATGAGAACAGCAAAAACTGAAATTAAAAATAATATTCACTAACTTATATATTAAGGGAACAATTTAATATCACTATGAAAAAGCTCATAACAATTGTTATTTTTTGTCTGATGGTAACTGGGGTTTATTCCCAGAACTCAGCAGTTAACAAAGCTACACAGTACCAAGACAAAGGAGAATTGATGAAAGCAAAGGAACAAATCGATTTAGCTACGGTCCATGAGAAGACCATGGAAAAACCAAAGACCTGGTTCACCAAAGGAGAGGTTTACGAAGCGATGGCCTTTGATTCCAGTAATCAGGACATGCAAGATGAAGCTTTAGTTGAGTCTGTTGCTGCTTACAAAAAAGCTAAAACCTTGGACGAAGGAGGTAATTATGATGGATTAAGCACTATCAAGATCGATAATATGTGGGGAATCATGATTAACAATGGAGCAGAAGCATATAATAAGGAAGATTATGAAAATGCGCTTAATTATTTTGGCAAATCAGCAATGATAAAACCTGAAGACACTACTGCCTATTATTATGCCGGTATTGCCGCCCAGCAGGGAGAACTCTATCAACAAGCTCTGGACAATTATTACAAGTTAATAGATCTGGATTATCAAAGTGAAGATATTTACAGTAGTGTGGTGTATCTGGAAAGAACCCATAACAATGATAATGACAAGGCTCTTGAAGTTTTGGAGCAGGCAAGAGAGCATTTTCCGGATAATGAAACGTTAATGAAGGAGGAAATCAATTTATTGATCATTACTGAGCAAACAGACAAAGCCAAATCTAAACTGACAGAAGCAATCAAAGCCGAACCAGATAATGCAAATCTATATTATAACCTTGCTTATATCAATGAACAAACCGGAGATGATGCGGCAGCGGTAGCTAACTATGAAAAGGCCATTGAAGCAGACCCGGAATATTTCGACGCCACATTTAATCTGGCGGTAAACTTCTACAACAAAGCCGCTGAAATTCTTAAAAAAGCCAATGATATGGACCTGCGAACCTACCAAAAGGAAGGAAAGGCGGTGGAAGAAGAGGCCAGAGTAGAATTCGATAAAGCCCTCCCTTACCTTGAAAAAGCAAGTGAGATCAAACCCGATGACCGTACGGTTTTGGAAACCTTGCAAACCGTTTATGTTCAAGTTAAAATGAATGATAAAGCTGAAGAGGTAAATGCCAAGATTGAAGCACTGGGAATAGAAGAATAAACTAACAAATACTTATCAAAGAGCCAAGTTAAATACCCCTGCAGTGTAGGGGTATTTTTGTACATATCATTGTATATCAGTGTCATACAGAAACCTAGTTAAATTTATTTTCCTAAAGGGGTTACTATTTTTCACTGTAGTGTATTTATACTAAATTGCACTATGATAAGTAATATTATAATTTATTTAATATAAGGATAACTAAGAGAGATAAACTTAACAGAGCAGTTGGCTCTGTAATAAAAAAATATTTAGGTTCATAGCTGGTTGAAGATAGGTCGGGTCTCGCGTAGACCTGGCCTTATTTTTTATAGATAACTTAGCCACCACTGCTCCTTATGGGCCTTTTTGTAGTTTGCAAACCACCAGCATAAGGGATAACATATAAGAATTACCAATGGCCAAATTACATAAACCAGAGACAGGTCAAGCTGATAGTTATCAGGAAACCCGGAGGGTGCTCCCAGCCACCACTCACTGGTTCCAAACCGCCATTGCGACCAAATAATGGCTATTAAGTGAACAAGAGCAAAATGTAGCAGATAGAAAAAGAAAGGTACTCTTCCGAACACGCTAATAAATTTTACTTTCACGCCTTGCCATTTTTCAAGCCAGGGAATTATCAGTATGCTGGGTCCCAAGGTCATGAGTACGAATAGTAGGGAAGGCGGGTATTTTTCGGTATTAAGAAAGCTCAGAATAGTGTATATGAAGCCACGTTCCTGGTTTTCCCATGGCACCGGATCGCCGTAATAATTGACGACTCTTAATACCAAGAACAATACTACTCCAATTAATCCCACTGTCCAGATTCGGGCATTTCTATTGAGTGTCGGCAATACCAGTATGCTACCAAAGAAATAACCCAAAGCCATGATTCCAGGCCACGGTAGCAAAGGATAATATGCAAAAACCGGTATAGGCTTGGTCATGAACATATGCTTTTGGTGCAATAAAAAATACAGCCAACCTCCTTCACCATCGGCGAATAAATAGTCCAGTAGATTATGTCCAAATACCAATATTAATCCGAACAGTAGAATCATGGATCTAGGCAAAAAGATCAACCCGGCCAAAAAGATCATGGACCATCCAATTACCCACAATATCTGTAAAAACACCAACTGGTAGGGCAGGAACTGAACCACAAAGTTCAGCAAGAAAATCTCCACAAAAATAATCCAAATGCCACGGGTAAAGAGGAAGTTCCTAAGGGTTTGAAGGTCACAATTGGTGTTACGTGCAAATAGGAAGGCACTGGTGCCAGCCAGAAAAACAAACACCGGGGCACAAAAATGGGTAATCCACCGGGTAAAAAATAATAGAACGCTGGTTTGAGTGGGGTCTTCTGGGGCAAAAGGGGTGGCTCCCATAAAAGTGCGAATATGATCAAGGGCCATGATGATCATCGCCATACCCCTGAGCAGGTCTACCGATTGAATCCTAAAACGGTAAGGGTTCAGTGTATTTTCCATATTCAATTAGTCCAATGTAAGAAAAGAAAGCGAATAGATTAGCACGCGAGAACCGATTGCCATGAAATAAAGTTCAGGAAAATTTTGTTTTCAATTCATTTTCAATTAGTTATATTATGAATCTAAACCAAAATCTTAAACATTATGGATACCAAAAAGTTTCTTACCGGAACCTTTGTAGGCGGCATCACTTTCTTCCTTTTGGGGTACTTATTCTATGGACTCTTATTTATGGATTACTTCAATGGCAACCTCGGTAGCGCCACCGGTGTGTATAAAACTGATGACCTAATCTGGTGGTCGTTGTTACTAGGTAATTTTGCTGGAGGTGGACTGCTAACCTACATATTCCTCAAGTGGGCTCACATCAGCACTTTTAAGAGCGGGCTTAGAGCTGGCGCTGTAATAGGACTACTGATGTCTCTAAGTTGGGACTTGATCGGTTATGCCACCAGCAATATACTTAACTTACAAGCCTCTTTGATGGATGTTGTAATTAGCACTGTAATGACCGCAGTTGCCGGTGCAGCTATTGGCGCAGTGCTTCACACAAAATCTGAAGCAGACCACGCGGAAGACTAATATAGTTCCCAAAAAACAACCATTTCTGTAAAAGTTATGTCTTATGTATAAAGGATAGAATTTATCATATGAGACATATAATGCTGTTATGCTTCACACTGTTGCTACTATTATTTGCCTGTAGTAATGACGACACTGATTTAGTTGCTATCAAAGAGCAGCGTATGGCCCAAATATCCGAGAATATTGAGGCTTTAATTGCCAATAATTCCTGTAACGGGTCGGATGACTGCGCATCTATTGCTTGGGGCGCGAAACCCTGCGGTGGTCCTTGGGGCTATCTAGTTTATGCACCCAGCAACGTAGATGTTCCACATTTGGAGCAGTTAGTTGATGAGTACAACCAATTGCAAGATGAGGTGAATCAGTTAACCGGTGCGGCTTCAGATTGTGCCTTTGTTACTGAGCCGGAATTGGAATGCCTGGACGACATATGTGTGGCTATATAGAAGAAAGTTAAACACGAGCTGGCCCCGTGTAAAGTCAGGCAAAAAAAAAGAAATGGTGCACATTATGTTATAATATTGGAAATAATTTGTCTCAAATAAAACATACAGATAACTAATTACGTTTAATTTAATATAATAGTGTCATATTAGACGAAATTCATCTCAAATAATACAAATAGCTATGAGTTACCGGTGTTTACAAAATGTACACAAGTTCGAGAGCCAATTCAAAGTATCAGAGGAAAGCCCTTCTTATACAGTGTTAACAGCGGGTATATCCGGCAGAAAGAAGAACTGGTTGCATATGCTACTGAATTATGAAGGGATTGGTGATTTAAAAATTCCGGGCTCTTTTATTACAGCAGTGTCAGATATCACAGAGTTTCCTGTCAATGAGGTAGTTGAGATACTGGACATCAGCAGATCTACCTACTACAGAGTTAAGGACGAGCCTAAGCTGGATACTGAGACCGCCGATAAAATATCCAGTGTACTTAAATTATTTTATCATGGTCTAGAGGCTTTTGAAGGGAGTAAAGAGGACTTTCGTGATTGGCTGAACACACGCATACCCAATTTAGGGAATAATAAGCCTGTGGAGCTGCTAAAAACTGAAAGCGGCCGATTTGCGGTACAGGAAGCCATTGGTCGTATTGAATTCAACGTATACGGCTGACACTTATAAATGCTGTTATACCGTATAGAAAAAGCAAAATTCCAGGTGTTTCCGTCACGTGGATCACTATTCAGCGAAGGAAGGTGGAATCGCAGAGGCATGTGGGTGGTGTATACCTCAGAAACCGTAGCCCTGACAAAATTGGAGGCCTTGGCCAATAGTGGAAGTAGGTTACCCAGCAACCGTTATCTGATAACCATAGAGATTGATGACAAGGCGCCTGTGGTGGAGATTTCCCAAGAAGAACTTCCAGATGATTGGTACAGCATCCCATATAGAAAGAAACTGTCAAACTATATCCAGCAGATCATAGACTCCAGAATGTATGTAGCTGCGATAGTGCCATCAATACAGTCACCAAAAGAGAAAAACATCCTGTTGTTTCCAGATTATCCTAAATTCGATAAATATGTTAAGCTGGTGGAAAGTGAGCCAGAGTTGTTTGATTTCAGACTGAAATAGGTTCAATCATCCTAGTCCTAGTAGGATTGAATCACTGAGTAAAGATGATTCACATAGGAAGGGGGAGCAGGGTTATAATATTGCTTACTTAACATAATATAAATTATATAACAACAGGTTGATTAAAGATTGGGCATATACCTAATCTTTAGACTTTCAAGGAGAACCAATTTCGAATTATGTTTTCCCCAACCAAGGATAGGAGTTTTTTGCCGTCAGGCATAATTAACCCGTCTGTTTTAGCCGGGCACGGCATAAGATTAGTTTATGTCACACGATATATGTGCTGCGATAACGGTTCCACCGGGGATCGTCTGCACGCTAATTGAATTCTTCTGTCTTCTTTTGACATTTCAAGTGAAAAGAAATAGCTTCACTAAACTGTTAAACTCTTCGAAAAATTCCTAATTAAATAGCGTGATGAAAAAATTACCATTAATAGCAGCCATACTCATTCCCATGAATCTACTTGTAGGATTTAAGCTTGCGGCAGGCAATGAAAGGTCTATGGAAACTGGGGATAAAATCAATAATACCAACAATGATCAACAAATTTTTCTTGAAAATGTCGATGCCTGTATTTCAATTATTGAAAAGGAAGCGCAAAAAATTCCCATTCAGGGGGTAGTTATGGTGGCTTACATTCCTGGTAAAAAAACCGAATCATGGACCTCCAAGATGAAAGTGGTGGGAAAACTTGCCAATGAAAAAGTTAATTTGCTGGCCATTGTTTATGCCAAAGCCAGCGAAATGGCAGTTACACTTAAAGACAGTGGCGAGGCGTCCAGAAAAGATATAGTGGGTGAATTGGGATATCGAGGCGGTGTCATCATGAAAGTAGATTCAGGCTATTTAGTAGCCGCTTTTTCTGGTGGTGATTCCCAACAAGATGTGGATGTCTCGAAAATTGGATTAGAGTGGTTGTCTAAAAAGTTTTGACGGTATCAAAGGCATTTTTATAATATGAGCAATTATTAGGATACAATCACCCCAAATACTAAAGCCTTCCCAAATACAGAATTATATTACCGGTAGCGCTTCCGCTGGCTGCTATGTCCGGGATGCCATCCAGATTTGCATCAAATACATGAATACCGGCGGTTGACATACCACCCTTGTCTAATTCGGTTCTTTCCCATTTATCTTGTGCGGGCACATATTGATAGATGTATAGGTTATAAGTTTCCCCACGATGACCCGCCAGGATCTCATCAAAACCATCGTTATTGAGATCGAAACAGCCAATGGCATGGCCATCCACAAAAGTGGTATCTATTACTTTCCGTTGCCATAGTTTGCTTTCATTTCCGGTATAAAACACCACTTTATTTCCATGCCAGGGCTCTATTGAGACCAGGAATTGTTTGGTGTTGATTCCCAAGTTCCCAGCGGCTACTTCACCGGCCCCACGGGTGACTCGTCCATCACCTTCATGGCCGGAGGTCAATGTTTCCTTCCTCCATTCCATTTTTTCAAAATCAAAAAGCGTCAAACCCTCACTACTGGCGGTCAAAATTTCGTCAGCTGGATCATCATCCCAGTTAACAATGTTAATTCCATGTGAGAGGTGCAGTGAACTGTCAATAAGAGTGATCGGCCAATCATCAACCCTTGGGTCATTAGGTACAGTATAGTAAACCATTTGAACCGGGATTTCAGACTCCAGCCCGGTTGAGCCTATACCCAACATGGGCAAATTCAGCAATTCATTGATGCCATCTCCATTGATATCGACCCATCGAATTCGATGTGAGGTGGGCATGGAATCAATCAGGTGCTTCCTCCATTGTTTATTTTCTACACCAGGGTTCTCAAGCCAATACACATGCCCTCCTTTGGTAGTTTCCCGGAGACTGAATTCACAGGCAATGGCCAAATCTATGTCGTTATCTCCATCAATATCAAAAGGATTTAGGTCAATATTGCTGGTAGTTTCGTTGAGTAGGACATGTTTTTCCCAATGGGGATTTTCATACCAAACAATTTCCGGCAAACGGTCAGAAACTGCCACTAAATCTGGCCTATTATCACCATTGATATCTGCAGACTTGATCTGATAGGCTTTCTGGAAACTGCTGTCCACCACGATTCGATCATAGGAAGGTAACGCGCTTATGTCCTGAGTGATATGTGTGGTTTCTTTTGGTACACAGGCAAATAGACAAGCCAATAACGCCAATATTGATTGCATCATGACCCAGAATTAATGGTTGACGAAATAGGTAAATTATAAATACGCCTTCCGCAAGCCCGGTAAATAGCATTGGCTATGGCTGCACCGTTGGTGGGCCAGCCGCTTCGCCGCCACCCAAAGCAGGTTGATCTGGACGATCAATCACAGAAACTTCCACTTCAGGGACATCGGAAAACCGGATAACGGGATAGGTTGACCAATCAGTACTGGTTATTTTCACATTATCAAACTTCACCTGCTCTTTTAGTGCCCAGCTGGCCGCCTGGATCATTCCACCTTCTGTCTGGTTTTTGATGCCATCGAGATTGATCACCTCACCCACGTCAATAGCGGCCCACATTTTAATTATGGATACCCTAGGTCTATCGACTACAACTTTGACAGCTATAGCCGCGTAGGCATCACTGTTCTTGTATCGGCTAAAAGCATAACCCAGCCCCTCTCCTGCTGCTATCATTTGAGACACAGTCATATCTTTCACTTTTTGAATAACATCTATTGCCCGCTTATCTTCCAGATGTTCAAGTCGGAAATCCACGGGGATCTTTCCCTGCTTTATCCGCCAATTCGTCCATAAATGATTCAATGGCGAAAATGTTAGCAAAAGCCCCCAAACTGCGCAGTGAGGAGACGCGAAAGGGACCGTCATAATAATGCGCATTAAGTTGTAAGTTAGGGAATATCGTAATAGGGATCACCATTTCTATGGCCTCCCCCCCCGGTATCCTCTCGACTGCATGTCCATGGGATTTTCAAGGTGCCTGGCAACCAACAGAGTCCCTGGATCACTATTAGGACGTGTGCTGTGCGAATCGGTCCAGATATCAGATTTCCAGGCCTCAATTTTTCCCGATTCAGTAAGGCTAACCTCTATATCCGCGATGATCGCCGATCCATAAGGTTCCCAGGAATATTCGTCAGTTCGTGACCATTGTACTCTTATGTGTTTTCCGGGATAATCAAGGGCCAGCAGGGAAGCGTCCGCCGCAGCATCATCCGCAGTACTATGTCCAAAACAGCCGGCTCCAGGAACGCCTACTATATGGATTTTGCCCTTATCCATTTTGAGCATTGCAGCCAGTGCCTCCCGTAGTGGGTAAATGCCCTGACTGTTAGACCAAATGTGTAATACTTCCTGATCATACATCGCTATGGCACAGCCCGGCCCCATGGATCCATGTTTTATATAGGGTTTGGTGTAGGTGGCCTTCAGGGTCTTTCTTTTCTCAAAGGTTCCCTTCACATCCCCATCATTGCGAATGTTTTCAGGTTCATCAGCGATTTCACGAATATGATCATATAGTTTTTCCATTTCAGGAAATACTTCTGGAATGATCCATTTGCTATGCATTTTCAGGTAGCGCTCTGCTTTTACCGCTTGATATTCCCTTTCGGCGATCACCGCGATGAAATTTCCATTTACTACCTTTTTAATGATGCCTGGCACCGCATTCTTCAATGGCTGCATCATCTAAGCTCACCAGTTCCGACCGATAACTGGGCGGGCGTAAGACCCGGGCGTGTACCATTCCGGGAAATCGTAAATCCTGTATATAGATCTGATTCCCTAGTACCATTTTTTTTATATCTTCTCTAGGAATAGCTTTACCTACATATTTGTGATCATCTTTGGATTTTATTCGGACAGGTGTGGTAACGGCTGTTTCGATTTGTGCCCCCTTAAGTAATTCCTGAAATGTAACTGATTTCTTATTGACAGTTGACCTAATAATTCCATTAAAAAGTGTAAGGCTTTCCATGGGCACGTTCAACTTTGTACTTGCCAGCTTTAGTAATTCTCTTCGTGCCGTTGCTGCCGCATAACGCACGGACATAGCACTGTTTTTAATAGAGGCACTGCCGGATGTATAACCTTCATTCGGAGTTACTCCCGTTTCGGCCAAATGTACTTCCACTTTTTCCAGATCCATATCCAACTCTTCTGCGGCTACCATCTGAATAGCTACCCGAATACCTTGCCCTAATTCAACTTTACCTGATAAAACCCTGACCCGGCCATCCCCTAAAACTTCCAGCCACGAATTGACTTTGTTGGCTTGTTTCATAACTCCAGGTAGATTTCCAAGGTAATCAACGCGAGATGCCATGGCAGGGTCAGCTTTTCCTATACAATCAAACAACGAAAAGCTCACGCTGATATAACCCACATGCTGAAGGAATTTTCTTCTGGATTGTAAATCAGGTTCAATCATTTCAGGTACGAATTACAAGTTTTTAGCAGTTTCAATGGCTTTGATCATGCGAGTGTGAGCACCACACCTGCATAAGTTTAACTGCAGTGCTTTTTTGATATCTACAACTTCTGGATTTGGGTTTTTATTCAGCATACTAACTGCTGACATAATCATCCCATTGAGACAATAACCACATTGGGCAGCTTGTTCTTTCACAAAGGCCTCCTGTACGGCATGAAGTTTTCCTTCTTTATCGGCTAGACCTTCCAGGGTGGTAATTTCCGATATGCCAACCGATGAAACAGGCAGCGTACAGCTTACAACAGCTTCTCCATCTATCAAAACCATACAGGTGCCACATTGAGCAAGTCCGCAGCCAAATTTGGGTCCATTTAATTCCAGATTATCACGAAGGATATAGAGCAAGGGAGTGTCACTTTCCACCTCAACTTCCCTCTGGGTTTTATTAATATTGAGAATATATTTTGGCATAATTTGGACTGAATCTTTTTTAGCGCTGTAAATATTTTTATAAATGACTGGTGATTCCTCTACATCCTACTTTCATGCTAGTGAATAGTTGAGGTCTAACAGCGTTCAATATAAGATATTATTAATTATACACGACGCATTAATCCTCACACATTCACCTTTTGTATCGGCTCTATGCTACCCTCCTCCTAAGCTATATTAACCCGCCTCCGTTCCACTATTGGCCGGCAGGAATAACGCTATGGACATTATATAACAAACAAGGAGTGTAGTAGTGTTGCGCTAAGGCGCAAATGGCTAAGTATTGAAATTACCTTGCGGCTCCGCCATCAATGGTAAGGCAAATTCCGCTAACAAATGATGCTTCATCCGAGGCCAGGTAAAGGTAGCCATTGGCAATATCATCTGGCATTCCCCAATGTCCAATCGGTATGTGAACGAGACTTTTTTTACGTACTTCTTCAGGCATGGCATCTGTCATAGCGGTATGAATAAAACCGGGAGCGATGCAGTTGACGGTGATCCCGAAGCGACCGAGTTCCATCGCCCATACTTTCGTCATACCAATGATGGCCGATTTAGTAGCTACATAGTTGGTCTGTCCATAATTTCCGCGGATGGCAACATTGGAAGAGGCAGAAACTATGCGACCGTAATTTTGCTCTTTCATAATCGGAGCAATAGCCTGCGTACAGTTGAAAACACCGGTCAGGTTCACAGATATCACATCGTCCCACTCATGTTTGGTCATTTTAAGTAATGTTCTGTCTCTGGTGATGCCTGCATTGTTGATCAGAATATCGATACCACTAAAATGGTTGTGGGCTTCAGCGACCGCTCTTTGCACTTCCGCCTCGTTCGTCACCGATATTTTTTTAAAGATGGCTTCGTATCCTTCTTTTCTTAGTCGGTCCACCACATCATTTCCCCGGTCGGATATGTCCCACATAATAATTTTGGCACCTTCTTTCGCAAAGCGTGTGGCAGTAGCAAGCCCGATTCCATTGGCTCGTGATCAAGGCAATTTTGTCTTTTAGTCTCATGGTCTCGCGTAGTACAGTTGCCAGAAAGATAGTGGAAAAAAATTTCAGCAACAGCTTAACATGTGCATCAATCAATGTAAATGATTTGAGTTTATTCCACCGGGTAACACCTAGAAATATTTATGCTCACGGTAGTCTGAACGAGAAACAAAATAGCTCAGAATTATCCAAGTACAATTCCTTCGCCCAGGAACGGCTGATCATAATGCCGCTTGCCCGTTGCCTGGTACAACGCGTTAGCTAATGCACCAATGGCCGGTGGAAATGTCGGCTCACCCAAACCGGTGGGATCAATATTATTTTCCACGAAATGGATATCAATACTTTTGGGTGCCTCAGCCATTCTGATTATGTGGTAATTATGAAAATTGTTTTTATCTGGTACGCCCTGTTTAAAGGTCATGGCACCATATAGCGCGTTTCCAATACCATCAACGATGGCGCCTTCTGCCAGATTACTGGCTGCATCGGGATTGACAACGATCCCGCAGTCGACCGCACAGGTGACCTTTTGTACCACAGGTTTGCCTCCGTCCATGCTTACATCAACAACCTGTGCAACGTAAGAATTGTGACAAAAATAGGCAGATACTCCCCGGCTTACCCCTGGTTTATCTTGTCTCCATTTGGATTTCTCACGAACCAATTTTAATACATCGGCGTAACGATCAGGTTCATAATCATTCTCCTCTCCAACGGGTGTGGCTTTGGCTTTTTCTAATAACTCTAATCTAAAATCAATAGGGTCCTTACCCACCTCTTCAGGCCGGTAAGTGAGCATTTTTTACAATACCCCCTGCCCCTATAATGGCTATTGGAAGTTTTTTTTCTGGAGGATGAAAGTTGATAATTGGTTGCATTCTTCTAATTCGAATTTAGTCTAAAAGAACATCTATCGGGTACTCCACAGGGTTTCCGGGAACTTTATCAATGGGCTTATTGCCAGACTTAACAACAACAGGTTTTCAATTGATTTAATCATGATTAGTCTCCAGTATAATTTCATCGCCGGGATTAGTCATGATGACGATTTCACCCTCATCGTTCATTTTATAATCTACAGAGCATTTGAAATCATTGGTCCCAAATGGATTCTTAAGTTTCAAATCTCCTCCTTTGGTTGATTGAACCTTCACGCTAGTCACTTTTCCTTTTTCCTTTTTTGCTGAAATCAAAAATGCCGCTTCTGTACGCAGTTGGTCAAAGCTAACATCATTCCAATCTGCTGGTATAGCCGGAAAAATGAGAACAGTACCCGTATGGCTTTGGATCAGCATTTCTTGCAGCCCGGATGCAAAGGCGAAATTACCTTCCAGTGTGAATGGTCTGTATGTAAACTTGGATAACCCTGTTCCGGATTGGTCACCATTTACATGAAAGCTATTGGGCAAACAGAAACTGGTTGCAAATTGTTTCAGAACTTTAGCTGCTCCTTCTCCGTCAAAAGCACGCGCTTTTAAGCCACCTAGCCAACTAAAGGAATAACCTGTCCAATAATCAGAACCTATTTTATCCAATGTAGCTATTGTATTCTTTATTGTGTTCTGATGACCCTCCCCTTTAGAAAAATCCATGATACCCAAAGGATGATACCCCACCTGATGCGAGAAGTGACGATGAGATTCAGTATAAGGCTCGTTCAATCCGAACATCAAGCCACTTTGTTCATTTACCAACAATTCCGGCCATTGTGAAAGAATATTAACCCACTTTTTTGCTTCTTCATCCTGACCAATTTCAAGCGCTAATTCTGCTGCCTTTTCATAAGTCCATTTGATGAGCGCAAGATCAAAATTGGTGGTTTCGCCAAACCATGCTTCCTTGCTATTATCATAAATTTCAGGACTAGAACTGATGGGCAATTTTCGAATGCCCTGGTCATTTACCTCTGAAATCTCTTCTAAAAAAACTGCAACATCTCTGATCCATGGATAGGCTTTTTGTTCCAAAAATTCTCGATCCATCGAGTATCTCCAGTGTAGATAGAAATGGTGACCAAGCCAAGCAGAAACAGTGGGCCCAAAGGAGTATTGGATCCAACCACCCATAGGTTCCCCAGTTAAAGTGGTTACACCAGGGACATTCAGTCCCTCCGTTTCATAGTAATCTTTGGTATAATTTTTAAAAGTGTTCCTGTATTTCCAAAGCCAATCTAAGAAGCCAATTTCTTCTTCCAGGTGGTTGCCGCTGTAGGCCGGCCAGTAGCTCAACTGTGTGTTCAGATCATGGTGAAAATCCCCTTTCCATGGTGGTAGTTTGCCATTGTCTGCTGTCCACACCGCCTGTAATGAAATCGGTGGCGCTCCCACCCTGGCTGCCGAACCGAATTTATATTGTTCCAGATGCCATTGCTTTTGCAATATGGCATCAGGAACTTGAATGGCTGACTTGCCCCAAAAATTTGCCCACCAGTTCTTATGCGAATCAAAGGCACTTGTCATACCCATCTGCAAATTACTTTTGGTGTTTTCTTCAGCTGATGGCTTTTTATCCCACCCGGGAAACTCGGAACTCAAACTCCAGCAGCCTTCCATAATTCCATTTTCAATCCCCATGGTTACATTGGCCTGGTATTTAAACCCACCCCAACCTTCCTGATCGTAAGTAATTGAATTTTCATTCGTAACCACTTTCCCCTCGGGGTAGCCAAGCCTTCTTAAATCCTGCCCGGTTACCGGGTTTTCGGATTCTCTTTTCCCTTTAATATTGTATGCTGGAGGAATAAGGTCATAGGACAAAGAGCTTTCCAAACCTTCAAACCTATACCAACCAACTGGCTCTGTAGCATGAACGAAGGTCAATAGTTTTACCCCATTTTTCCATTTCACCTCACAGACGGCGTTATCCACGTATAAATGAACTGATTCTACTTCACCCAAGGAAGATATATCAAATTCAAGGGCTGCACCGGGTATTTTTGAAGGAGCAGGGCTTTTATCATAAGGCACATCGAATTTCTCTTGTACCGGCCCATAATCGTTCTTTTTCCATTGATCGTACACCCAGCTATATTTCCATTCTGGCGTTTTCAGGTTTTCCATGGGTCGAAGGTCCCATAGATCAGCCCTATCTAAAGAAAAACGGAGTTTACCCTCTTTCTCCCAAATCAGTGCACCGACCATGCCATTTCCCAATGGAACTGCTTCATCCCATACGGTTGATAGTTTATCGAAATGCAGGTCATTGGGAGTCGCTGTTAGATTGATCTCCGGGACAGGGGTGCAGGAAAATAATACTGGCAGTAGAGCGATTATCAATATCCTACTTGATTTTAGGGAATGTTTAATTTGTAAATTCATTGTTCTCAAATGTATATGCTTTTAGTTAATGCTTATTGACGAAAAAGTACCTGATTCGACAAGCATTACCCTTATTCGGAGTGTCCTTGTCTTCACTAATTCTTATTTCCAATTTATGTTCTTCGGAGGAAAGCCCTGTGGCCAGGGTGTAATACCAGGGCAAATGCAAATGTTTGCTCCAACGTGTGTACAAGTTTTGTCTTAGCCAATCTCCTTTATCTATCCTGAATTCAATAGTTCCGGCATCCAGACCGGCCGCCACGGCTATTCCAACTGCATTTCCATTAAATTTTGTGCCAATAGTACTACCAGGCATTTCGCTAATCAACATCGGTACATTTATATAATTTGCTCTTGACCCTGTGCCATCTTTCGGTTTCCATGAGGGATCAATCCCCCATCCTTTTGATAGTTTTATGGTTGATATATCGATTAGCGAACCGTTATCATAACAAAACGGGTCCAATTTTTTAGGTAAAGAATGGCTGGAAATTTTATCATCAGCATCTATATGCCCACTGTATCCGCTCTCCAAGAGTTGAATCATCGAATTGGCATAAACGCCTTGCCCAAAAGGAGAAGGGTGCAGGTTTTTAAAATCATTCTCCCAGGTAAACTCGCCGTGATCTATTCTTTCCGTTACTTCTTTGGCCAAATTGATGGTCGGAATATTGTAATGATTGGCCACCTTGTTGTGATTTGTTATCACCTCGGGTTCTCGACCTTCACCATAATCTTTCATTTTATCAGGATCCACAAAATGCATCATAACCACATCAGCAGCTGGATTAGCCCCTCTCAATCTCCTTACAATACCCTCCATTGCCTGGACTTGTTCTTCAGATGTTCGTCCATTTGTGTCATCATTCACGGCAGCTTCTACAAATAACAAGTCGATACGTCCTTTTGATAATACATCACGTTGCAGTCGAAAGGCTGAGGGTGTACTTCCCATGGAAGGAATACCAGCAGCAATAAATTCAAATTCCGTCTGAGGAAAACGTTTTTGAAGATAAGCCATTAAGCTATCGCGCCAACCTCCATTGTAAGTAATGGAACCACCAAGAAAAGCTACCCGTCCTTGATGGTTACGTTCAAATTGAATGCTACTATTCTGTAATCCTGCTCTCAGGTTATGATATGCTGATGCATCAAGAGGCAAATTCTGCACAGAATGATATTTAATAAAATCGGCGACATATCGTGGGGTCTCTATGGTAATATGGTGCCCCTCCAAATTTTGTTTTCCCTTAGTACAAGCGACCACAGTGGCTATTCCACCTAGTTCTATGTAACGGTTTACCAGTACGGAGGTGTTCTCTTTTGGAGGTACAACTTGGTCTTGAAGACCTATCATGTGAAGTATTGGAACCTTAGCCTTGGCCAAGGCATCCAGATTATCAATAGGGTTGTCCTGGTAGGCAATAGCCTCTTCGTCTGATTTAAATCCGTATTCCCTTTTTAACTTTTCCCAATCCTGATCGCTCCTCTTTCCATTTTTCCCCATCGGCCAGCTTTTGAAATCACAGACCGGGACATCACCATATATGCAAGCAACTTTTTTAGGATTTCTTTTAGCCCAATTGTAAACAAATAGCCCTCCCCTGCTTACTCCAACCAAAGCTACTTTTTGATTTAGCTCATGCTTTTGCGTCATGTGATGGTACAGGCTGTCCCATGCTTTCATGGCTGCCAGACCGCCATATAGATTGTTGGTGTTGATATAGACTAAATGAAACCCTTCTGAAACCAGGATACTATCTGACTCGGTATGATAATCGGGGAAACGGGCTCGCCACAGCCAAGGGTTACCAGGCAGAGCCTTATCAGGAGTGATAAGTCGAACGTTCCTTTGACCAAGTTTGAGATCATCACGTTTAAAACCCTTCCAGTATGAGGTCTCAACATTTCCGTTTTGAGCATTGATTCCATTAATTAATACGAAGAGGAGTAAAAAGTTAGAGAAGATAATTCTTGTCATATTCTTGATTCGTCTGGCGGATGTCACGTTTTGTAATATTAGCTTCCCTACTACTTGGCTCTTAGCTAAATTGATCTGAGAGATCATTTATCCCAATTCATTCACTGCTCGCCATGCCATATCTATTGCTGTTTTCGCATCAGCACCGGGGGCGGAGTCGCAATTGGCAATGGTGATTCGACCAAATGGTTGTCGTCCTTTTTTTACAGAATCTCCCCCTCCACCAACAGTGTAGCCGTGAGCCCATCGGTTGACCGTAATACTATCAACATCTCGGTCGAAATCAAACAAATCTTTCGGAAGCATACCGTCAAGGTGTGTACGGATCTCGTCTTCATAGTTTTTGAACTGCATACTTAACATCCTGTATCGCGCTTCCCGGTATTGCTCAAGCCTTGGTGCACCTACCGTTTCTCCATAAGGGCAATGGATCATTTGAATAACACAGGGGTCTTCTGGGGTTTTGGTGTACTCATAGCCACCGATACTTACCGGAAAGTCCATAAAAACTACCTGGTGCATATTTCCGGGTGACATAGCCAATCCGATTTCCATTTCCTTCATTGCCCTCCAGCTCTTTAAACCCACAGTAGTGTATTGTAACGGGCTTTTGTTTTGAAGCCTCAAAGCTGCCGCTTGTTCCTCCGGAAGACCTGTGACAATATGCGGAATCATCATGTTGTAACTGGCCATCACCACATTTTTACTTTTTACCTGATATGACTTATTATCGTTGATATAATTGACAAAAACTTCACCTGAATCCTTTGGATCCCCACCATGCACTACATCAACCACCGTACTATTTAATCTAATGCGTACAACATTGCTTGATTTATCCAGTTCGGCGTACTTGAATTTTGCCAGTACAAGTTCTTCGGCATTGTTTCCCTTAGCTACATCAGGAATCATCCTTTTCACCAGTGTGCGCGCGATGGTAGCATTGCCATCGGGAAAATGGTGGATGTAGGGATGGTCCTCATCATAAACTTCTTTATGAACAAATCCTAAGGCTCCAACACTTTTAGCGGCTCCTATGGACATTAGGTCGGTTCCTGTGGACGCCCAGTCCAATCCGGAATGCCGGGCCATTCTCAAGACCCCAGGATCATCAACACCCAAGGTGTTTTTTAGATAATCATCGTAGTAGGAATGAGAACGAATGTAATCTCTCAATTCCTCTTTGGGCACATCGATCTCATGCAGTCCCCCATTTAATACCCGGAGTAATTGTTCTTTGCCTTTCTTGCTAAGTGGAGCTTGTTGTGCGGCTTCCTGGTTAGTTAGTTTTCCGCTCATTATTATCCCTTCTACGTAGTTGGGATAATTACAAAAAGGATGTTTGACTACTTTGTCCTTATCAAATATTTCTTTGTTGAAGTAGGTAACCGCCCTTAAATTATTTCTCTTATAAAAATCACCGTCATACGCCGTTTCAAACCGCTTTAAGTCTATTCCTATGTCTTTAAACAGAGCGAGAACCACTTCACTTGCATATTTTGGTTCTACTATCGTTTGCGAACCACCATGTCCTAATCGCAATTGACCGTCAACCGTATGTTCATTCCGTTTGGCGTGCCCCCCAAAATCATCATGATTGTCGAGAATTAGTATTTTTTTGTCCTTTCCATGCTTTTGCTGGTAGAAATATGCAGCCGCTAGTCCACTTATCCCCCCACCAACAACCACAAGGTTATAGGTTTCTTTCAATTCGGTAGTTGGACCCCAATCTGATTTCTTATCCCAAGCCCGACTATGCGCATGTGTATTTGAACCCGGGTGACTTCCCCTGAGTCCGGTGAGTGACGGTGGATAGTACAATGGATCAAGTTGGTCTAAAACGGTATCACTTGTACAACCAAACGGAAGTATTGAAGCCCCTGTAGCCATTAGGGTTCCATTGATAAAATTCCTTCTGGTTATTTCACCCATTGTTCATTGCAACTTGCTAATTCTAATCGTGGTTGGTAAATTATCACCTGTAGGGATTCCTTCCCCATTCATATCTTTTAGTTGCCTCAAAGTTTGGGTTTACTGTTGGCCTTTGTGCGTTGGTACTAACTTGCCAGCTTTGCAATGACTTTTTCATCTCCTTCATTTTTTCCTGATAACTAAACTTCAGGTCAGTCATTTCATTGATATCGTGTTTTAGATTGTACAGATAGAATTCTCCTGACACCAAATTTTCCACAATCTTCCAATCCCCCTTTCGTAGTGCCGACATAGGCTGCTCATGATGGTATACCGGATAATGAGTGAAAACTTCACGTTCCGGATCAAATTCGTCTTGTGACCAGGCTGGCACTATAGAAAATCCGTCGAGTACCTGCTTTTCAGGTTTCTTGCCTTAGATAATTCCAAAAAAGTTGGATAATAATCCACAGCTGACACAATCGCCTCTGAGGTAGATTCCGGTGCAATATTTCCCGGCCATCTCACGATCAATGGCACTCGAATACCGCCTTCATACAGGGTCCCTTTCCCGGCGCGTAAGGGTGCATTGGAAGTTGCGATATAACGCAAAGGATGACCCTCTGGGTAAACGTTTATGCTATTGCCTCCCAGCAAAGAAACACCATCGAAGCGATTATCGACACCCCCATTATCTGAGCCGAAAATAAATACGGTATTGTCATCCAGTCCATGTTCCTCCAGTGCAACCATAATATCCCCAACACTCTTATCCACATGTTCTATCATGGCAGCATATACGGCATTACAAGCATAGTCCGGATCCCTCTCCTTGTTCAAATACTTATTAATCAAGCCGCTGTCAGCAGTTAACTGCACGTGAACATCAAAGTGGGAGACGAACAGGAAAAAGGGCTCCTGTTTGCTCTCTTTTATAAAGTCAATACCCATGTCAGTAAGAATCTCACTCACACTTTTATTTTTATTGATATTGTATTCAGGCAAAAACTTTGGCTGATAATTGAGTCCTCCCGCATAGACATACGCCTTATCATAACCACGGGAATCAGGTAAATGATTGATGTCATTGCCCAGGTGCCATTTCCCAAAATAGCCGGTTTTGTAACCAGCGGCCTGCATCATATCTCCGATAGTAGTAATATCCTCCGGTAAATACTGCACCTGGTGATGGGGGACAATTACTTCCTCGAAGGGACGCCAGTGTCCTGGAATAAAATCAAATATCCCCACCCTTGCCGGGTATTGTCCAGACTGAATACTTGCCCTTGTAGGTGAACAAACCGGTGCTGCATAGGCATTGTTAAATAATATGCCCTGTTTCCTTAATTTATCAATATTGGGTGCCTCATTAAATTTATTTCCATAGGCTGGCAAGTCCCTTCCCCCAAGGTCATCGGCCATAATCATCACAATGTTAGGTCGGTTCTGAGCAATGCAGGAAAACGAGAACAATATCCAGAGGCTTAATGTATTTAGTATTTTGTAATTCATCTTCATATATAATTACGCCGCATGCAAGCTAACAATATCATCGTTTTTTAAAACTGTATTATTATTTTTTCACTAAAGGCAACCATACTTTGAACCTTTATATAAATGTCCTAATATCATGTTTATGGCTTTGAGGTTTTAATTTAAATAAATCAAACAAGTTTGATAATATGGGGGCTAATATCCTTGACTGTACATCCAAAGGCAGCAATTCTGAACCACTTAGTTTGGGTTCAACTTATTCCAATCTTCCTTAGTAGCCTTTGATTTTTGATATTCCATCATCATTTTCCAGGTAACGTCTTTTACCAGCAGCCCGTCAAAATTGATATAGTAGCCTTTCTTTTTGCCTTTTTCTTCGAAAGAATAGTAGAAGATTCCGCTTTCATAAGCCGTCGTACTGTCACCCAATCGTTTCTTGAACTTGAATTCAACAGATGACTTTCTTAACCCGGCTTTGGTATCTACAAAATCTTTTTTCCATCCCGCTAGCGCATTGGCAATTGGATAGGCCTTGCCATTAATATTTGAAACATAAGTTGCTTTCTCATGAAAGGTTGCTACATAGCCATCAAAGTCTCCATCATTAATTGTGCGTGAAACTTCTTTCCAAAAGCCATCCAGCTCTACTATTCGAAGGCTACCGTTGCTATTATTATTCTGCGAAAATCCATATACGGAACACAGTATAAATAAAAAGGTTACCAGGTGGTTTTTTAAATTCATAATTAAAAAGTTTTTTGAAAATTTATTTATTCATTTGAAGTTGGGAGATTTTTTTCCCGGATCAGGTACAAGATATCGCCACGCGGAATGGGATGTTTAATCAGCCGTTAATAATTCTTGTTTGTATGAAATTTGTTTTCCGTTTCCGATGTACAGTTCTAATAAATTATTATTGTCATCTAATGAGATTAATCCAAACCGGCCTTTAAAAGAAAAGTCAACTTCTTTGTTAGAATATTCATCCTCAATATTTTCCTGAAGAATGATGTACTGGGCAATTATTTTTCTTTCCACATTGCTGATACATTTTTATCGTTGTTCACATTTTACAATTCCTTGATTTTGGCATTGAATCCCACCAGCCCACAAGTTGTTCAACAATTGAATCAACAATTTCCGGATTAGCTTCTGCCAGGTTTGTGGTTTCGCCTGGGTCAACAATGATATGGTAAATCTCCGGGCGGCTGCCATCGTAATCGCATAAGAGTTTCCATTTCCCATCCCGCATGGCAAGGTCTGGTAAGTTTTCAAATCCATAATAATTTTTCCTGTCAGGTGGGCGGCTGTAAAAAATTGGAGCTTTGCGAGAAGAAGTTGACTCTCCAAGAATCGTTTTTAATTTATTTTCACCATCATAATTCACATTTTCCGGAGATGCTGTACCTGTGAGTTCCAACAAAGAAGGTGTTAAATCAATGGCAGAAAAAACTGATTCCGTGTTACGGGTTCCTTTTACTTTTTCTTTTATAAAACCTGGGCCCCAAACCACTAAGGATGAACGAATACCTCCTTCGTATAAATGGGTTTTATACCCCCTCAAATTTCCCGACCTGCCGGCTCCCAGTTCAGGCCCATTATCTGAGCAAACTAAGATCAACGTGTTTTGACGGAGGTCTTCATTATTTTGGATGTAGTCGAAAAGTTGACCAAACTGGGCATCCATTGCTTCCAAAACGGCAAGATATAATCCTCTTTTGCCCGCTTCTTTTGCAACCCCATAATCTTCATACGGTGGCCAATACGGGCTGTGCACATCATCAGGCCAGATGTTCACATAAAAAGGTTTGCCGTCCTTTTGTGCTTTTTCCATAAATGGAATTGCCGCATCAATAAAACCAGTGGTTATTTCAGATCGCTGCATCCATGTTACCGGTTCTCCCAGGATATCTGCCTTTTCCCAAATCTGACCAATTTGTCCCCTTTCATCTTTGGTAAGAGGGAGTAATTTGGCCCCCATTCCTTCAAAATTGGTAAGTGATTCATCAAAACCATATTCGGTAATTGCGGGCGCATCGGTCACATCCCTCTGCCCTCCCATGTGCCATTTGCCAAAATGTCCTGTGGCATAACCCGCTTTATTGAGGCTTCTTGCCAACATAGGGGCCTTGGGATCCAGCCAGTTTGCCAGACCTCGTTCTGCATTCTGTTCTCTATGGCTTAAATAGGAAGTTATATGGTAGCGTTGGGGGTATTGCCCGGTTGAAATTGCGACCCGTGAAGGTGAGCAAATTGGCGAGTTTACGTAAAATTGTTCAAAACTAATACCTTCAGAAGCCAGCTTGTCAATGTTCGGGGTTTGTGCATCGGTATTTCCAAAACATGAAAAATCAGCCCACCCCATATCATCGATAAAAACCAGGATAACATTTGGCTTTTGTGCACTTTTTTCATTTGAACAGCTTAATATGAGTAGTGAAAAAAGGCCCATCAGAAACTGTACTTTTATTCTTTTCATAACCTGAAGGTTCTCAATGGGACTCATAAGAAGGCATCATCATCGGAATAGGCTTATTAACTGTAAATTTTAATTATTTCACCATTTCCCCTGCCATTTACACTTCTTGAATAGGCATTCACTACTTTATTCATGGGTATTGGATGGTGTCCGGGGAAGGATTCTGCATATTTTTCATAAGAATCTTCAACCATTCCCAGGGATACAGCGTTCACTCTTATCCCATTTTTAATTTCAAGTACGACCGCGGGAATAAAGCTGTGAAGGGCACCATTCACCATTGCTGCGCTTGTCGATCCCACTACAGGGTCGTCTGCTAAAATCCCTGTAGATAAAGTAATTGAACCATTTGGGTGGAGGTAATTTTGCCCAATCCGAACCAGGTTAACTTGTCCCATTAATTTGCTTTTCAATCCGATATAATAATCTTCTTCAGACAATTCATGAAAATCAGCCCATTTTGATTCTCCTGCAATGCAAATGATGGCATCCAATTTTCCTGTTTGTTCAAACATCTTTTTGATAGAATTACTATCAGAAATGTCAACAGTAATATCCCCACTAGTCCGACCTGCGGTAATGACTTCATTAGTATCAGAAAAGTAACTCGTTACCTTTTTTCCAATGGTACCGCTTCCACCCACGATCAATAATTTCATACTTTATTTTAGCTTCTCAAATAGTCTGAATCGTTTAACATCTCATCTACAAAGAAGATATTAATGAACATAACTTGCCGCATTTATATCTATGGTTGTGCCAGTCGCATGATCGGCCAATCCACTTGCCAATAGTGCAACGATTGGTGAAATATCTGTTGGCTCAGTCATTCTGTTAAGTGCTAATTCTTTTAAAATATACTCTTCTCCGTGATTATCAATAGTTCTTTGTGCCATATCAGTTTTAACCCATCCAGGAGTTAACACAAAGCAGGTAATACCATCCTTGCCAAACTCTTTTGCGATTGATTTGCTCAAGGAAACAACCCCTCCTTTTGAAGCCGCATAAGCCAGATATTCCGCAATCTCTCCCCTATACGCTGATCGAGACGCCATATTGATAATTCTCCCACACTTTCTTGTTTGAAAATGCCTAATGGCCAGGTTGCACAATATACCAACTGACCTTAAGTTGGTATTTAAAGTTGTATCCCAATCATTAACCCAATTTTCACTATTCAGGGGAGACTGTATTGCGGTACCTGCATTATTTACAATTGCATCGATATGACCAAATTCTTGTATTACACTATTAAATAACATTTCGCATGCTACAGGATCTTCCAAATTTGCTTTAAATATTTTTGACTCATTCCCTATGCCCTCAGCAACCGCTTCAGCAGATCTTTTGTCATTGTTGTAATGTACTGCAAGCCTTGCCCCAGAGTCACCTAATTCTTTTGCAATAGCTG
>PVMK01141422.1_pt1 | contig 29259 bp, 24 predicted proteins | sample 1853481 | NCBI WGS metagenome assembly PVMK01 (sample SAMN08533507, study PRJNA380276) | Marine sediment metagenome, whole genome shotgun sequencing project.
AAGAATGACTGGATTCCCCATTTCTGGGCAGCAGTCCGATGCTGCTCTTGTCATCCCGCAACTGGACGACCACCAGTCCAGACCACTCATGGCAAAAATGGCACGCATTTTCCGTGAAATTGGGGCCATGGGTGAGGTGAAACGATTCCGCCAGCATCTAAGCCTGCCAGAAGATACCAGACGTTTGAGCCAGCGGGCCTTCCGGCTGTACGATGAGTACCTCATCTACACCATCGGCAAAGTGCAGAAGAAAGGCTGGCGGGTTTACTGTGGGCCTGGATGTGCTGCCTGCTGTTTTAACATGCCTGCCGGAATCAGCAATTGGGAATTTCTTATCATCTATGATCATATCCAACAGGCTGGGCAGTTGGGAAAATTTTTCCGTAGAAGCCTTGAAAGCTATCAAGTACTCGATCGGGTGAGGAGGCAGTTGGTTAATGGAGGGATTGAACAACAAATTGAAAGCAAAAGCGAATACGACACCCTCTTGCACAATTACAGCTTGGCGAAAAACAGTTGTTCCTTTCTAAGCGATACCCAAGAGTGCCTCATTTACTCGGCCCGGCCGCTGGCTTGCAAGATGCATTTCGCTTTCACTCCGCCAGAGTTGTGTGATCCCGCGCATCATCTTTTTTCTCAAGGGGTTCGTGTCAATCTAAGTCCCCATGCTGAAGTTGAGGACGAACTGAAGCAACTGGACGGACACCTGAATCTGGCCCTCAGCGATCTATTGGCTCCCGGGCTAGCGACGCTGGCTGCTAACATAATGAGATTCTCCGCCATTGCCTGGACCTAACCAATTCACATTGCGAATTTCGCATTTATCATTTCGCATCTCAAATCGTCAATCTCTCAATCGACAATCGTCAATCCTCAATCTAACATTTGTCATTTTTCATTTGTGCTTTATCATTATTAGTTACTAGCTGTGGAATATCCTTTAAATATGATCCAATGCGGAATGAGAAATGTGAGATGCGAAATGACAAATGACAATTGTGATAACTGTATCAGGATACTGGGTGCCAGGCAGAACAACCTGAAGGATCTGGCCCTGGATCTCCCCAGGGAACAGCTCATTGCCATAACCGGCGTGAGCGGATCCGGCAAGTCCAGCCTGGCCCTGGACACACTGTATGCTGAGGGTCAGCGCCGTTACGTTGAAACCTTCTCGCCCTATGCCCGCCAGTTTCTGGACAGGTTGGACCGACCTCAGGTTGAGTCCATTATTGGCATTCCTCCAGCCATAGCCATAGAGCAAGGAAACCGCATTAAAAGTTCCCGTTCAACTGTGGGTACAATAACGGAAGTTGCAGACCATCTGAAACTGCTTATTGCCCGGACCGGAGTGCTGCATTGCCAGCAATGCGACAGGCCTGTTTGCGAGGATACCCCTGAGACCATTTGGTCTTCACTGTCCAAGATCCCCGAAGAAAGCCCAGTTTTGATAATTTTTCCTCTGGGCATCAAGGGTCGCACCACAGAGGAAATTCATGGCTATTTGTGGCGTCAAGGTTTCCGTCGCCTGTGGCACCAGGAGAAGATACTCCACCTGGATGATGAGTCGATTCCCGATGAAGAGCATCTTGATGTATTGGTGGATAGAACTGTGTGGGGTCAGGAAAATAAAAAGCGCCTTCTCGACTCGATGGAACAGGCGTACCATTTCGGCGAGGGTAAGGTGAAGGTGATATTCCCTCCCGCAGAAATACATTCCTTCTCAGCAACCAATCACTGCGCCAGCTGCGATATTAGCTATCCCTCGGCCTCCCCCCATCTCTTTTCTTTTAACAGTCCCTTGGGTGCCTGCGAGATCTGCCGTGGCTTCGGCAGAGTTATCGATGTGGATCTGGATTTGGTGATTCCAGACCAAAGGCTGACCTTGGAAGAAGGTGCAGTCAAACCATGGTCAGCAGAGCGGATGGAATACTATGATCTCATGGATTTCTGCGATGCTGAGGGTATTCCTACGGATGTGTCTTTTAACAAGCTATCGCCAGCCCGAGCAGGAAGCAGTAATCGAAGGAAGTGATGAATTCTACGGGGTCCGCGGCTTTTTTCACTGGCTCGAAACCAAGACCTACAAGATGCATGTTCGGGTTTTTCTATCTCGCTACCGTGCCTACCGCACTTGCGCTGCCTGCAATGGCAGTCGCTTCCAGCCTCAAGCGCTCCTCTACCGCATCGGTGGTAGGAACATCGCCGAAATTAACCAGTTACCCATCAGCCGGGTCCTGACTTTTTTTCTGGATATGGCAGCAATTTTCGAGGCGGATCCCGCTTCCAAGCTGGTTGTCCAGAGAAATTCTCGGACGACTTACCTACTTGTCTGAGGTGGGACTTGGCTATTTGAGCTTGGACCGTCAGTCCCGCAGCCTTTCCGGAGGTGAAGTACAGCGAGTACACCTCACTCGTGCTCTGGGTTCACCCCTGGTCAATACTCTCTACGTCTTGGACGAGCCCAGTGTAGGGTTGCACCCGAGAGACAACCGGAGACTGGTGAGAATCCTCAGGGCCTTGACGCGTCAACACAACACAGTAGTGGTTGTGGAGCACGATCCGGAAATTATTCGTGCCAGCGACTACCTGGTGGATTTGGGACCAGGAGCTGGCGAGCGCGGGGGAAAAGTGGTGTTCGCCGGCCCCAGTTCTGAAATCTCCGTGGCCAAAAGCTCGCGAACTGGAGCATATATCACAGGCAGCAGCCGTCCCGCCCGCCCGGCACAGAGAAGGAGGCCACGAAAAAATCACTGGTTGGACCTTGTGGGTATCCAAGCTCATAACCTGCGAACCCTTGATGTTCGCATTCCCCTGGGCCTATTAGTTGCTGTTACCGGCGTGTCCGGTTCAGGTAAGAGTACTTTGGTGGAGGACGTACTATACCGCAATTGGCTGCGGAGCCAGGGACTCGCCACTGAAACGCCTGGTTACTGTCGCGAGATAAAGGGGTTGGAGTATATCGATGACGTGGCCTTTATGGATCAGCAGGCTATTGGCCGATCTCCACGGGCTAACCTGCTTACCTATAGTGGAGCCTTAACTCCCATTCGGGAGCTTTTTGCCAAAACTGATCTGGCACGACTCAGAAACTACGGTCCTGGCCATTTCTCCTTTAATACCACAGGTGGTCGTTGTGAGGCTTGTGCTGGACAGGGATTTGAGAAAGTCGAAATGCAATTTCTGGCTGATCTTTACCTGGAATGCCCTGTGTGTAAGGGGCGCCGCTTTAGGGAGGAAATTCTGGAGGTCAGCTACCGCGGTTTTTCCATTGGACAAGTCATGGATTTGACCCTGGCCGAGGCCATGGAACTGTTTGCGGATCAAAATCGTATTATCAAGGCGCTCTCACCACTACGTGATGTTGGACTCGATTATCTTCGTCTGGGACAACCAGTCAGCACGCTTTCCGGAGGCGAAAGTCAGCGCTTGAAGCTCGCCCGCTCCCTGGGAATAAAAGCTCGCAAAAACACCCTCATCATACTTGATGAACCGACCACCGGTCTCCATGCCGACGACACCAGGTTACTGGTGAAAACGTTGAATCGGCTGGTTGACGCAGGCAACTCAATGGTGGTGGTGGAGCATAACCTTGATGTGATCCAAGCTGCTGATCATGTCATAGACCTTGGACCCGAAGGCGGAGATGAGGGCGGCGAAGTAGTTATCGCGGGCACGCCGGAGGAGATTGCTGAGTCCTCTGCATCACACACGGGTCGTTTTCTTGGCAGATATTGGCAAGGCTTCGAAACTGCTGCTCCTGTAGCCGATATGAATGGAGGTCCAGAGCAGAATGGAGTAATAAAGATTCGCGGCGCCCGCGAGCACAATCTACGAGACCTGACCTTAGACGTGCCTCGCGACCAACTAGTGGTGATCACTGGGGTTTCGGGTTCGGGCAAGTCCACCCTTGCTTTTAATGTCCTGTTTGCCGAGGGCCAACGCCGCTATTTGGACAGCCTTTCTACCTTTGCGCGTCAATATCTGCCAGTTTTCGACCGACCCGAGGCGGAAGAAATAAGCGGTGTACCACCAACTGTTGCTATTGATCAGCGCAGTAGTCAGATGGGGCGACGCTCTACCGTGGCCACGATTACTGAGGTCTACCACTACCTTCGCCTCCTATTCAGCAAAGTAGGGAAACCACACTGTCCAGTCTGTGGGCAGATCATAAGCGCTATGAGTCCGGAACAAATGACCCGTGATCTCCGCCAACGGTTTGAAAATAAGCGTCTGATCCTGCTCGCCCCGAAAATAATGGGCCGCAAAGGATTTCACCGTCAGATACTGGAACGAGCTGTGGCTCAAGGGTATGGAGAGGCGAGGATAGACGGGAAGATATATTCGCTTAATCCTATTCCAAAACTGGCACGATTTCGGGAACATGATGTGGAAATAGTCATAAGAAAGTGGAAACGGTTTTCCAAAGATGGTGAAGTAGAATTGGCTGGGGTGGTGGATGAGACGCTGGCAGTGGGTGATGGCCAACTAGTGGCGTGGGGAGGCAGCAAGAACGAAGTATTTTACAGCCGTCGTCTAACATGCGGCCGTTGCCACCTGGGCATGCCCAGTCTTGATCCCAGGCTGTTTTCCTTCAACAGCAGACACGGTGCCTGTGACCGATGCGAAGGCATCGGCCACTGGGGAGGTTCTGTTGACGGCGACATGTGTCCGGCATGCAAAGGTGCTCGCTTGAACGAGACCGCTTTGAGCGTGAGGATAAACGGCAGGAATATATGGGATGTCTGTGATCAATCGGTGTCGGCCGCTAGAGGGTTTTTTACTACCTGGCAGTTCTCTGGACGAGATGCTGACATAGCCAATCCCCTGCTCGATGAAATCCTCAACCGTCTGGACTTCCTCGACCAGGTAGGTTTGGACTACCTGCACCTTGGTCGCGGCGCAGATACACTGTCAGGGGGCGAGGCCCAGAGGATAAGGTTGGCGGCCCAAATGGGATCCAATCTGCGTGGAGTCTGCTATATTCTCGACGAGCCCACCATTGGTCTTCATCCCCGAGACAACGACAAACTCTTGGACACCCTCACCGAACTGAAGGAGAAGGGTAACACCATCGTTGTGGTGGAGCACGACGAGGCAACCATTCGCAGGGCAGATCACCTCATAGATCTCGGTCCTGGCGCCGGGCGATACGGAGGCGACTTGGTGGCCAGCGGCACTCTTGCTGATCTACAACAGACACCCCAATCCATTACCGGAGCGTATCTCAACGGCAACGGCCGGAGGAATTTGGCTTCCTCAGAGAGAAAACCGTCCTCAGGCAACTGGCTCATGCTTAGTGGGGCCAGGGCACGAAATCTCAAGAACATTGATGTTTCCGTGCCTCTGGGCACATTCACCTGTGTAACCGGCGTGTCTGGATCTGGTAAGAGTACTTTGGTGGAAGAAACCCTGTACAAAGCACTTGCCAACAAACTGAGCAAGGCTGAACTTCAGGCTGGAGAGCACCAGGAACTTGGCGGGTGGAAACACCTGGATCGGGTTATGGAGGTGGATCACAGCCCGATCGGTCGGACCCCTCGCTCTGTGCCAGCCACCTACGTGGGGGTTTTTAATGATATCCGCCGTCTTTTTTCTTTAACTCCAGAGGCGCGGGCCCGGGGTTACGGACCAGGTCGTTTTTCCTTCAACGTCGCCACCGGACGATGCCAAAACTGTAAAGGTCAAGGTCTGGTGCGGGTGGAAATGGCATTCTTGCCCAATGTTTATGTTCGATGTGAACAGTGCAACGGTCAGCGCTACAATAGCGAAACCTTGGCAGTGCGCTATAAGGACAAAAACATAGCGGAAGTACTTGAGATGTCGCTGGAAGAAGCGGCAGACTTCTTTGGAGCGGTGGGCAAAATCAAACGCTCACTCCGACTCCTTGTCGACCTTGGGCTGGGGTACCTCAGCATGGGACAATCCAGCCCAACCCTTTCCGGCGGTGAGGCTCAGAGATTAAAGTTGGCCAATGAACTGGCGAAAAACCATCGAGCTCGGACCCTTTATATTCTCGATGAACCCACCACCGGACTCCACATTGCTGATGTGGAGAAACTGGTGGCAGTACTGCAGGCCTTGGTGGATCATGGCCACACCCTGGTGGTGATCGAACACAATCTGGAGGTGATCAAGGCTGCTGATCACATTATTGATCTGGGACCCGAGGGCGGTGACGGCGGGGGAGAGCTGGTGGCATGCGGATCACCCAGGGAGTTGCTCGAGCAGACGGAGCGGTCTTACACAGCGCGTTATCTCAAAAGCTATCTGGAAGACGCGCATAGCGCATAGGGAATTACAGCTGGCAGCTGGCAGCAGGCAGAGGGCAGCAGGCAGAGGGCAGGGGGCAGAGGACGCAACTAGGCACTAGGAACTAGGCACCAAAAAGAAGGAGTCAGCCCTTCGACAGGCTCAGGGCAGGTAGTTAGAATTCAGGTTTCAGCTTTTGTGTTTTTCTTCCCTGACACCTGACACCTGACACCCGACACCTGAAACCCTGAGATTTGTTGCTTGGGATTTCGGATTGGGGATGTGAGATGTGCGTTGCCAGATGGCCAATGATCAATGACTATGATAGAATCGCGCTGCTTTGAGGCGTACTAGAACCGATCATGTGAACAAGGATAATAGTTAGATATGGACACGGGAGTTATTCTAAGAATACTATTGCTAGTTGGCGTGTTTATACTGCTCTTTCTTCCCACCGTGTGGGCCATCCGCGATATAGCGCACCGCAGCTTTCCCACCTTTAAGGCGAAGGTTATCTGGTTTGCGGTGGTGACTCTCCTGCCGCCCATTGGTGCATTTGTCTACATTGCCGTGGGCCGGCAGCGGGCGAGTGAGATTGCTGAAGATGTGGAAGCTCAAGAAGTGGATGCTGAGGTGGAGGAACCGGAAGACACAGGACAGACGACAGAGGACAGAGAACAGAGGACAGAATAGTAAATCACAAATCACAAATCACAAATATCAAACAAATCACAATGACCAAAATTCGAAATCCCAAACCTGTTTTTTGTTTTGGTCATTGAATATTGGAATTTGAGATTTATTTGTAATTTGGTGCTTGGAATTTGATATTTTGCAGGCTTGATGTCGGATGAACCCGCTCTGCGGAACCATCCGACCTACAGTATCTAGAATGACTAAGGTTTCAGTGTTCAGCTTCTTTTTGTTTTCCTGACACCTGACACCTGAATCCCTGAAATTTGGTGGCAACGGACGACGGACCACAGACGACTGACACTATTTTGTGGGCAAATAGGGTTCCAGGTCTTCCTTGTATTCGGTAATCACCTTATAGCCGGATTTAACCAGGCATTCGACTGCGCTGTCGCGATCAGCTGAAGTAACCCGCATGACCAGTTCATGGATATCTGGGTACTGATGCAAAGGCAGGGTGATCATACTCACAATACTGATGTTGGCGTCCTTGAGTAAGGTGCAGACATCCGCTAGCACTCCAATTCGATCCTTCACCAGAACCACCAATCGACCGCTCTCTTCTTTAATGCCAAGGCCATCCAAGAGCACTTCCATGAGATCGTTGCTGGTGATGATGCCCACCAGTTTATCGCCCTCTACAACTGGCAGACTACCTATTTTGCGGTCATGCATGATACTAGCAGCGCGTTCGATGGTGGCGCCCGGACTTATGGTGATGAGCTCTTTGACCATGATGCTTTCAACGGTCAGTTTCTGCAGGACATACGTGAGTTCGTAGATGCTCAAGGTGGTGGCTGGTGAAGCCCAAGCTTGCTTGATGTCCCGATCAGTAAGGATGCCCACTAAACTGCCCTGTTTGTCAACGATGGGCAGCTGTTTGATGTCCTTCTCCTGCAGGAGATCACGTGCCTTTACCAGGGGAGTGTCAGGAGTTACCGTGATGAGATCAGTCGTCATTTTTCGACCCACATACATAGTCTTCTCCTCGCGTTGATTTCAGAAGCTAAAATTCGTGAAACCCCTTCGATAAAATATCTGAGGCGATTATAGCGGAAACGATTCCGAGTTGCAAAAAGGAAAACAGATTCATTAGAAGAGATCTTGCTTTCCCGAATAACTGATAACTAATAACGTATAACGGCATCAAGTTATGCTAGACCTGAGCAATTGTTGTAAGAGCTCATAGAATCCCTGTGGGGTCAAATACACCATCTGGATGGAAGGGCCGAATTGGATGTTGTCGCGATTCAACAGGGGCTGATTTTTATAAGCAACTAATTGTTTATTGTTTACCACGGTACCATTGGTAGAGTTGGCGTCAACAATATCGTAAGAATCTCCCTTTTCTGACACCAGGAAATAGGTATGCAACTTGGAAACGGTATTGTTGGCCAGTACGATGTCATTATTGGCAGCTCGGCCAACGCAGATCATGTTGGTGGGAGCAGAACTGGCTTGTTTGAGGATTTCGACAACCACGGTTTCGGAGATCTGGGATTCGGTACTAGGGGAGATTGCCCCAGGCAATTCCTCGCTGTACTCACTGGAAAAAGTCTCAAATTGAAAAGCTGTGGCCTCTATCCAGTCTCCGGCTTGTGGCCACAGCAGCACCGGATGTTTGTACTTCTCCAAGAACTGATTGGAAATGGGCCCCGCCGCCTCTTTCAAGTAGCTGGCTATTGGCCGAAACCTCCCTGTCATCAAGGTCTCCTATACTTTTCAGTGGATCAATTCCCGCCGGACTTTTCTTGAAAAAACCGGTTACTCGTCGCGCTCGAGCATCATGAAATCTTCGCTCTCCTGAAGAATAAATCTACTATCGCCCAGTTCGAATTCAGGCTCATAACGAAAGGGGAGATTAAGATCATCAGCCGTAGCTATACGTTCCAAAAGATATGACACCACCCCGGTCATCTCTTGTAGTGCTGGAAGCATAAGGTTTTGGGGAACAGCTATCTCCTTGAGGTTAAAGTGGGTGGAGATGCCACGGGTAAGGAATAGTCCTTTTTCAGGCAAGTGTACAATCTCCACCACTTGTGCAGGATTATTCTGATTGCCGATAGTTGCGATGATGATTTCTTGGCTTATCTCAGGACCGCCAAATAATTCGGGCATTACGTCCTCCCAGGCTCAAAGTGCTCTAGCGAGCAAACGACATAAAATGGAGGAGCTTCAATTATTATACATCTCATTCACTTACTAACACGACTTCAGCAGATTTGACAAGCCTCGTGCTTAGAGCCAAATACGTATTACCCTGGGATGCATGTCTCATACCACCTGTGGAGCATAGGGCATGGGGAAATACAGCTGGCACCGGGCAGCAAGCAGCAAGCAGCAAGCAGTAATGAAGACTAGGGACTGAACGCTATCTAGATTGTCTTAGTCTGGATCCCGGATAGCCCGATGCAGTCGGGCTTCCGGGATGACGTCTTTTGGCGGGCACAGAGGCCCGCCCTACTGGATACTGGCTACTGACTACTGGATTCTTTAATTTCGAAATTAGAACTATCTGCCTTCTGTCCTCTGACCTCCTTGGCGCGCCGAAGCCACCAGGCGAAGGCGGCTGATCTCTGACCTCTGATCTCCGACCTCTGTCCTCCGTCCTCTACCTTTCTGGCACACTGGTTGCAGTAATTAGAGACATCCGAAATGAGTTGAATTTGATAAGTATTTGGTATTTCAGCAGAATTGTCGCTTTAGGGGGATTATGGCATCTTTACCTGTGTATACAATAAGATACATGACAGGGTGAGGGGGGGAAGATGAAAAGGAAACGCATTGGTGAAATCTCGTATTACGAAAGCAAAATTAGATTGCTGAAAACACCAAATTTGGATCCGACTCTTTTAAAACTGGGATGTTGGGATGCACCCTTCGATAAAGTGGGACTTTCTAATCAGAGAAAATCCCAATACTTTATCAAACAGTGCAAGAAATACTACGAGCAGAAGGTCGAACGGATTCATAAAGAAAACCGTGCGGCACGCCGGGGCACATGGTTTGCTCGTTTGGGTTTATAGGAAGAAATAAGGAAGTTTGTCAATTCGTCGACTCGGCAAATCGTCAATTCGTTAAATCGTAGAAATCGTAAAAGTCGTAGAAATCGTTCAAATCGTTGAATCCGCAAGATCGCGGCTAAAAGCCGCTCCCACAGGAGAATCTCTGTTTTCTGCTTTTTTGGGAAATCCGTAATCTACAATCCGAAATCCACAATCTACCTCTCTCCCTTTTTATTGACTATACCGCCTAATTCAGATTAAATTGAACATACTCAAAAGTATCACCATTTGTGGTTGGAGCCAGGGGCAGTTCCCACATACTCCGATCATGGTTATGGACTGACTTGTCCTTATCTTAAATCTCATTACTAGCGGAGCAAAATCATGGCAGCGAAAAAGTCTTTGACGATAGGAATACTTACGGGCGGTGGCGATGTGCCCGGGCTGAACCCATGCATCAAAGCAGTGGTTTACCGTGGTATCGAGGAGGGCCTCAATGTAGTAGGAATCCGAAGAGGTTGGGCAGGTCTTCTGGAGTTCAACCCTGACGACCCCGAGAGTAGAGAACAAAATATTATAGAACTGGACAGAGCGAAGGTTCGCACCATAGATCGTTCCGGTGGCACTTATCTCCACACCTCGAGAACAAATCCGGGGAAAGTCAAATACGAGAATGTGCCGGAATTTCTTAAAGAGCAAGCAAAAGAGGATAAACTAAACGATTTTACTGCTCATGTCCTCAACAACCTGGAGCACCTGGGCATCGATGTACTGATTCCCATTGGCGGAGATGACACCCTCAGCTATGGGGAGCGTCTACATGAAGAAGGCTTCCCCGCGGTGGCTATCCCCAAGACCATGGACAACGATGTTCACGGCACCGACTATTGCATTGGTTTTTCCACCGCTGTGACCAGGAGTGTTAATTTTATCCATTCACTTCGCACCTCTACCGGTTCCCACGAACGTATCGCCGTAATTGAGCTTTTTGGCCGTTACTGTGGTGAGACCTCCCTGATTGCCGCGTATTTAGCGAGTGTGGATAGAGCCATAATATCTGAAGTTCCTTTTGACCCGGAAAAACTCGCCCGCTTGATCATGGAGGACAAGCAGTCCAATCCCAGCAACTATGCCATGCTTACCATCAGCGAGGGCGCCAGGATGGTGAGCGGCGAAATTTTGCTGTCTGGCGACGCCGACGCCTATGGACATCGCAAACTGGGTGGAATTGGGATGCAAACGGGTGAAGTTCTCAAGCAACTGACCGGTCAAAATATTATCTACCAGCAGCTTTCCTACCTGATGCGCAGTGGTGCGCCTGATTCTCTAGATTTGATGGTTGCAGTGAACTATGCCAACATGGCCATCGACCTGGTGCTCAAGAAAGTGAGCGGTCGCATGGTCTCCCTCACCCAGGGAATTTACACGGACGTACCCATGAGCACCATTACAGCCGGACAGAAGAGAGTGGACGTTAGAGAGCTGTACGATACGGAGCAATACCGGCCAAAAGTCCGCCATGTAATGGGAAAACCGATGTTTCTATATTAAACGCAAAGCGCATAGCGCATAGCGCAAAGCGCATAGAGCATAGAGTAAAGGGCATAGGGAAATACAGTGGGCAGCTGGCAGATAGCAGGAGGCAGCGGGGAGATTGACGATTGACGATTGACGATTGCTGAGTTCGTTAATCGGGAGATCTGTCGCTATGAGCCGCCTTGACGGTTTCTACGACTTCTACGACTTCTACGGTTTCTACGATTTCTACGATTTGAACGACTTCAACTAATCGACTAGTTGACTAATTGACGCTAGGCGCTTTGCGAGACTGAGAGGTAACCGTGGCTACAAAAGCTGTTATCCAAGAACAACTAAAGAAGGAGCGGCTTCTCAATCGCATTACCCATCAGTTGCATGATGCCAGGGACCTGGATGAGATTTTGCTCTACCTGAAAGATGAAATCATTGCGCTCTTTGATGCGGAGAGAATCACTGTTTACGGGGTAGATACCGAAAAGCGAGAGATCTTTTCAAAAGTAAAGGAAGGGGAGGAAGTAAGAGAGATTCGGGTAGGCTTGGTAAAAACCAGCATAGCGGGCCACACAGCGGTCTCAGGAAAAACGTTTAACATTGCTAATGTCTACGACTCCGATGAACTGAAAAAACTTGACCCCGAACTCACATTCGATGCCCAGTGGGATGAGCTTACCGGCTTCAAAACCAGACAAATCCTCTCGGGGCCCATTCTTTACAACGGCAAGTATCTAAAAGGGGTCCTGGAGGTGATCAATAAGGTTGGGGCTGAGGGATTTAGCAAAGAGGATGAGAAATATATGGGCGAGATCTGCAACGTTCTTGGACTTGCTTTTCATAATCAGGGCCGTATGCAGAAACAACCCACGAAATTTGATTCCCTGCTCAGCCAACAAATCATCAGTGAAGATGATCTCAATCAGGCGATAGCAAAAGCTAGAGAACAGAAGACTGACTTGCCCACCGTGCTGGTGAATGAGTTCAAAGTACCCAAGAAAGCTTTGGCCAAGTCGTTTGAGGCTTACTATGGCGTCAAGTTTGTCTCATACGATGAAAGAATCATCATTCCCAGCGACCTGGTTCAAGGCCTCAATCCAGGTTATATGAAACGCAACTTCTGGGTCCCCCTGCAACGCGATAACGGCAAGATGGTAATCCTCATTGATGATCCGCACAACGCTGAGCGGGTAAAAGAGATCAAGGCTCTGATGCAGGCTGAGGACTACGAATTTAGGGTGGCGTTGCGGGAAGACATTATCCAGTTCATTGATACAGCGGTTGGCAGAGGATCGGAGGAAGTTTCGGTCAGCACCATCATTGGTGAACTGAAGGGTGAAGTCGACATGAGCGATGAGGAGGATGAGGAACTTCTCAACGAAAGTGATGCAGGAATAGTGCGCTTGGCAAACCAGGTCATCAAAGATGCCTATGACCAAGGTGCCTCAGATATTCATATCGAGCCCTACCCAGGAAAACAGCCCACTGAAATCCGCTTTCGACGGGATGGGGCCTGTTACAAGTACCAGGAAGTTCCCCCCACCCATTCCAACCCACTGGTCAGTCGCGTCAAGATCATGGCCAAGTTGGACATCGCTGAGAAGAGGCTGCCACAAAGCGGTAAGATCAAGCTCAAGTATGGCAAGAAGGACATAGAACTGCGGGTGGAGGTTACACCCACTGCCGGTCGGCGTGAGGACATTGTCTTGCGTCTTCTGGCCTCAGGAAAGACATTAGCCATTGACCAAATGGCTTTTTCAGAACCAAACATAAAGAAATTGACCGAACTGATCGAGAAGCCATATGGAATAGTACTGGTGGTTGGCCCCACGGGTTCAGGGAAGACTACCACGCTCCATTCCGTTTTGGGACATATTAACCGACCAGAAGTGAAGATCTGGACTGCGGAGGACCCGATTGAGATTACCCAGTACGGCCTGCGCCAGGTGCAAACTCATGCCAAGATCGGTTACTCCTTTGCCGATGCCATGAGATCATTCCTTCGAGCCGATCCGGACGTGATCATGGTGGGTGAGATGCGTGATGCAGAAACTGCTTCCATAGGGTTGGAAGCATCCCTCACGGGCCACCTGGTGTTCAGTACCCTGCACACCAATAGTGCCCCGGAAACTATCACCCGCCTCATTGACATGGGCATGAATCCGTTAAACTTCGCCGACGCCTTATTGGGTATTGTGGCCCAGCGGCTCGTACGTACAATCTGTTCTGAATGCAAAGAAGCTTATAAGCCAGATCAGCAAGAATTTGACCTGCTGGTGCAAGAATATGGCGAGGATATTTTCGATGAACTCGAGATAAGCTACAGCGATGACCTGCAGTTACACCGCGGGCAAGGTTGTGACCGCTGCAACGACAGTGGTTATCGAGGCAGAGCAGGCATACATGAGTTGCTTGTGGCCAGTCCAGAAATCAAAGAACTGATCCAGAATCGGGCGCACATGGAAGAGATCCGCAGGGTTGCCGTAAACGAGGGGATGCGTACCCTCAAACAAGATGGTATAAGAAAGGTATTCGAGGGATTGACTGATTTCACTCAAGTCCGAAGAGTCTGCATCGTCTAGAGCGTGGCAGCAACCATCCTGCTAACCTTTTTGAACGAAAAGCTTCGCCAAGACCGTAGAATAGGTTGAACTTAAAGTATAATATTCCTGCAGTTAGATCCTTTCCTATCAACTAGTCTCGACTTTGCCAGGAAGTGGCTTACTTGGTGCCATAGGCACACCATGGTGTTGTTTCCGCTGGAATTTTAGGAGCTAACGTTGTATCTTGGGTCTAGCCATTGAGCAAGGAAGGAGAGAACAATGAGTGCTAAGAAAATCGTAATTATTGATGATGATCCGGAAATCTGTGACGCGATGAGCGATATCCTCTCCGAATATGACTACCAGGTATTTACTGCCTTGGATACTAAGACAGGCTACCAGCTTCTTTTGGAACAAAGGCCGGATCTTCTTATTCTAGACATTATGATGGCAACCATGAATGAGGGTCTGGACTTCGCGACCAAAATAAAGGAAAGGGAGGGGGTTTACGGAATGCCCGTACTTATCGTCTCCGCTCGCCCGCCCGTTGAGAAAGGCTATGGCCGGACCCTGGAAGAAGACCTCGAGTGGATTCACGCAGACATTTTCATGGAAAAACCTATCGAGCCAGAAGAACTAATTCATAATGTGGAACTTCTCCTTAAGAAGTAAGCACTGACACAGAGTCATTTATTGGCTCGTTTTAACCTCTCAACACAGCGGATGGAAGAAGAATTGACTGAGGGGAAAGCTCAGAACGATGAAAATTCTGGTGATCGATGATGAAGCGAGTACAAGGGACCTGTTGAAAGTGTCCCTGGAAAGCGACGGATATACTGTTCTTGTGGCCGAGAACGGTCCCAAGGGACTGGAGATTTTTGCCAGGGAACTTCCGTCCGTGGTTCTAACGGATATCAAGATGCCCGGCATGGATGGCATCGAGGTCCTCAGGAGGGTGAAAGAACAGAGCCCCGATACGGAGGTCATTGTCATCACCGGTCACGGGGAGATGGATCTGGCGATTCAGGCTTTACAAAACGAGGCAACAGATTTCATCGTCAAGCCCATTAGTGAAAAAGCACTTGCCGCTGCCCTTTTGCGCTCAAGAGAAAGGTTTTGGAAGGATAAAAAACTTCGAGAATATATCACGAACCTGGAAAAGTTGATCAAGGATACCACGGAAGAGTTGGAGAAACGCCACGAACTCGAGCACAATCTCATCCAAACCTCGATGGATGGGATCATCGCCAATGACCGGCGGGGTAACCTCATAATTTTTAATGAAGGCGCTGAACGGATTTCCGGATATACCCGTGAAGAGGCAGTTTCCAATATCCATGTGACCCAACTGTATGCAGAAGAAGTGGCCAAAAAGATCAAGAAAATGATCTATGGCTCTGAATACGGTGGCCCCGGTCGCTTAATCAACTTCGAAGTGGAGGTGCTCACCAAGAATGGCGAGCCGGTTCCCATTCTGCTCTCTGCCACTCTGCTTTACGAGGAGGGGCGTGAGGTGGCTACGGTGGGATACTTCAAGGATATGCGCGAGGTCAAACGGCTGGAACGAGAGCTAATAAAGCGCTATGAGTTTGAGCACGATCTCATCCAGACGTCGATGGACGGGATCATCGCCAATGACCGGCAAGGAAACATCATAATTTTCAATGAAGGCGCTCAAAGCATTTACGGCTATACCCCGGAGGAGGCGCTTGCTGGTATGAACGTCACCCGGCTCTATCCGGAGGGTGAAGCCAGAAGGATCAAGAAACTGACCTATGGCTCCGAATACGGTGGCCCCGGCCGCTTGATCAACTACGAAGCGGAGGTACTCACCAAGAATGGCGAGCCGGTTCCCATTCTGCTCTCTGCCACTCTGCTTTACGAGGAGGGGCGTGAGGTGGCTATGGTGGGATACTTCAAGGATATGCAAAAGGTCAAACGGCTGGAAAAAGATCTCATCCAGAGGGAGCGGCTGGCCGCCATGGGCCAGGCCACAGCAGGTATAGCCCACGGTGTGAAAAACATCCTTCACGCTATGAAGCTGGGTGCTTTCATGGTGGACAAAGGGCTTGAGAAAGAGAAACCCGATTTGCTCCGCAAAGGCTGGAACCTGGTGGGTAAGAATATTAACCGCATTTCCCGTATGACCCTAGATATGCTGAGCTATGCGCGCAGCAGTCCACCAGCGCGCCAAAGCTGTTCGTTGAACGAAATTGTCAACCAGGTTTGTGAGTTAATGGTCGAGAAGGCCCGTGAGCGGCAGATCGACCTAGTACTAGACCTGGATTCGACATTACCATCGGTGAGTGTGGATGTAGAGGATATACACTCCTGCCTAATGAACCTGGTGACCAATGCTATCGAGGCCTTTCCCGAGAGTAGCAAAGGTGGGCTGATTACTGTGTCTAGTCGAGATGCAGGAGAGGCGGGTGTAATTCTGCATGTCAAAGATACTGGCAAAGGAATGTCCAGAGAACTCCAAGAACAAGTTTTTAAATATCTTTACAGCACGAAAGGGGCGCGGGGTACAGGTCTGGGGCTAGCTATCACCCAGAAAATAGTTCACGAACACGGCGGCACGATCGAAGTTGAATCCGCTCCCAACAAGGGCTCCTGCTTTACAATTATCCTACCGAAGTAAAATCCCCAGTCGTTTATCAGTTCACAATGATTAGGCATAGGGCGCAAGGCGCAGGGCGATTTGGTCAAATCGTTGAAATCGTTAATTAGTTGATTAGGTAATTAGTAAATGGTAAATGGTAATCTGTGAATAACTGACATCTTTGACTAATTTTCTAATTCTCTAATTTTCTAATAAACTATGCTACCCTCTGACCTCCGACCTCCGACTTCTGACTTCCTAGTGCTTATTTTTTCTTCTTCGGCACATCAAAGGTCCGACCAATTACCCGCTCTGCAGTCTCCACCTGATCGTCTGGAATGACAAACATGGATGAGGTAATAGTGGTGGCGTTGCTAAAAATAGTAACGTCGGCCCGTTGAAGTGCTCCGAACAGGAGACTCGATGTACCAGGACGTATGTCGAAGTGTGGTCCCAGAACGCGAATTACCGCTACGGGTTGCCTTAGTTCCAGAGCCTGAGTTTGCATTCTGATTTCTACTTCTTTTAACTCAGGCTCTAGGCGCGTAAAGGCTTCGCTGTCAATACAAACGATCAAGTCACGGTTGTAATCGCCGGCGCAGCCTTCGATAAGAAATCTGACAGGAACGCCATGGCGTTCCAAAAGATCAAAAAGGGGTCTAGTGGCGCCGGGGCGAGTAGGGATACGCAAAAAGCTAAGTTGGGTTAGTCCGCGTTGGATCTTGAGGGGATAAATTTCTAAAGTTTCAGCAGACCCCACATTTCATTCCTTTTTCACCATCAGGTTTCCGCATAAGACTGCTCGCGTCCTTACGGCAGTTCAAAAGCGTTGGCCAGACAGGCCAAGGCCTGTTCTACGTCTTCACTGTTGACCACGCAAGATATGACAGAACTGGCGTTATTGGTGGAGAGCGGGTCAACGCCATTCATCCGTAAGGTAGTGAGCAGCCGTTCCGCCACCCGGGGTCGCTGCTTGTGAGGATAGATTGATATGACTTTTACTTTAGGATGATACACGAAGTCTCTGATTCCAAGAGACTCTTCATGAACGTCGAGTGCGCTGATGGCCGTATCGAGCGAGTCAGCATCAATGCAGAGACACAGCGAGGTGTTGCCGGCCGAGTCTTTATATTTATTAATAAAGCGGATATTTATGTCGTGTCCTCCCAAGATTTCCAATACGGCTGCAGCAGGGTCGCTATCCCCACTCGGGAGGAGAAGAGTGAGAGAAGCAAGCAGCGGGCTCTGGAGGATACCGGAGATCCCGATTTTTTCTGGTCTCGGGGCGCCGATACGGCGCATGATTTCAAGGGTTTTACTCTGCTCACTCATATGAGGTTTGCCACTAGGGGAACGTATCCGTTCGGCCCGGTATTAGTTATTTGATGTTGGTCATTTGACATTAATGATTTATCATGAAGCCCTTGGAAATTCATTGAGGTTCGCTTTCCCACACTTGATACGCATTACATGAATGAATGATAATTGAAGAGACGCTAAATGACAAATGGTAACACAGAAATTTCCAGTCAGACCATCCAATTTCGGGCGATGATCCTGGCTATCTCCGTCGGTGGTCTATTGATGACTGTCAAGTTTGTGGCCTACTTTCTCACAGACTCCACAGCAATTCTGTCCGACGCTCTAGAGTCGATCATCAACGTGGTTGCCAGTGGCTTTGCCCTCTACAGTGTCTATGTGAGCAATCAGCCCCCGGATACTAGTCACCCATATGGCCATGGTAAGATAGAATACTTCTCGGTTGGCTTTGAGGGAGCCCTCATTATTCTGGCAGCTGTGGCTATCCTCTACAAAGCGATCCCCGCTTTCTTTAACCCCCGAATGCTAGGCCAGCTGGGCCTGGGCATTTTCCTGCTGCTCGGAACTTCTGCGGTTAATCTTGCCCTAGGCCTCTTTCTTATCCGCACCGGACGCCGAACCAGGTCGATGCCTCTGGAGGCGGATGGCAAACACCTGCTCACCGATGTCTATACCAGCGTTGGGGTGGTAGGGGGACTGGTTTTGGTCAAGTTGACCGGTTGGCAAGGCTGGGACCCTCTGGCTGCCTGTGCGGTGGCGATCAACATCATCTTCACTGGTTGGCGCTTGGTCAAGGAGTCTTTTGGCAGGCTTATGGATGAAGCCGACCCGGAACTGCTCGGCAGAATCGTGGATATTCTCAATAAGAATCGACGATCGGACTGGATTGACATTCATCAGCTGCGAACGAGGCACTATGGGAATAAAGTTCACTTGGACTTTCATCTGGTTGTTCCGCGGAGTTTTGGACTGCCTGAAGCGCACGTGGAGGCCGAAGAGATAGAGATGATGATTCTCGATACGTTGGACGAAGTCGCTGAAGTGATAGTCCATGTGGATCCCTGCGAAGATCCCTTATGTGAGAGATGCCTCCAGGCCCAGTGTCAGGATCGGAGTCAAGCCGGAATTACCTCCGTTAAGTCCTGGCGGGTGGAAGAGGTGGTGATGAAGAGAGAAGAAAGAGGGAACTGATTTCGGATTTCGGATTTCGGATTGCGGATTTAAAAAACAGAGGATAGAGAATCTATCCTGTGGGAGCGGCTTTCCCCGACCTGAGCCTGTCGAAGGTTAGCCGCGATCTGGTGGATTCAACGCTTTGACGAATCGACTAGTTGACCAATTGACGCTTGGCGCTCTGCGCCTTGCGCTCTGCGGATTTCGCTATGACTGCTGCAAAATTGGTATATGCAGATGATTCTGGCCAAATCTACGACCATCCTTACCTGGAGATGGCCGGTTCTAGTGGTGGTATCCGGCAGCAGGTGGATGAAAGTTTTCTAATACCACTACCGCCGGGAAGTGAACTCTTCCTGTTGCCCGATCGGATTCCGGTGGGATACGACCACAACAAGCAGAGGTTCGTCGAACTAGTGGCGGACCCCCACAATCCTCGGCGGGAAGTGCAGGCGGTTGCAGCTTTTATGGCGCCTGCACATACCCAACTTCTTACAGCGGCCTACCAGAATAAACAGAACGCCCCATTGTTGCCACTGTTCAGTTACACTGCCGTTGGGTGGAAAGAAGGCCAGTTTGTAGTGGCTGGGGTACGCGTAGACCCTTTGATACGGCAGGATATTGACCAATTTGATCTAGAGAAACTCGAGAGGAGGGCCAGGAGGGCTCTTGACCGTCAGGCTCATAACCGTCTCATTCAACACTTGGGAACCTGTGCACTCACATATGGTTGCCCGGCAGCAAAGAACTATTTTTTGGGACGTTGGGAGGCACCGCTACCCACCTCACCCCAGTGCAACGCTTCCTGTCTTGGCTGTATTAGTCTGCAAGAGGATACCGGGGTATGCGCTAGCCAAGACCGTATCACCTTTATTCCCAGTCCTGAGGAGATTGCCGAGGTTGCGGTGGGCCATCTGCAAAAGGCGACAGAGCCCTTGGTGAGCTTTGGCCAGGGGTGCGAAGGAGAGCCGTTGTTGCAAGGGAAAACCTTGGCAGCGGCTATAAGACTTATTCGGCAGCAGACAGGGTCTGGCACCATCAACTTGAATACCAATGGCAGCCTACCAGGGACGATAGCTCAGCTTCGGGACAGTGGTCTGGATAGTATTAGGGTAAGTCTGAACAGTGCCAGGGAGGTCTATTACCGCAACTACTATAAACCCCGGGGCTACAGTTTTGCTGACGTTCAGGCCTCACTGCGAACTATGAAGAGCAGAGGTGGCTTTGTGTCCATCAATCTGCTGACTCTCCCGGGCATATCAGATGAGGAAGAGGAAGTGAAGGCTATCATTCACCTCATTGATGATACTGGTGTCGATCTAATTCAAATGCGTAACCTGAACATGGATCCCGAATGGTATCTTAGAGAAATCGGTTACCGCGCCACTGGGTGCAGACTGGGTATTCTGCAAATGATGGCGAAAATCCGTCAATCCTATCCCCAGATAGGGTTTGGCTACTTTAATCCTTGTCTCAATCCGTAAGGGAGTGATTATGAGAGGCTGGCCACTGAATTCACTTCTCGGAAGCTTCTCGGAAGGAAGGAAGGTACTCCAGGTTGACATTGTGCATGGCGTGCAAGATGTTCCCGCGGATTTTGCGGTTCTTCCGATAAAGCTCCTGGAGAAGCTCACGAATTTCCTGACGTTTACCAGAGTCTTTTGAAGGACAGGGATTGACTGTGACAGGAAAGGATCGTTTTTGATGAAAGCGACGGATGGTTCCCGAATCCAGTAGGGCAAGCGGCCGGATGACTGTGATTTCACCACCGAAGAAGGGCTGCCGAGGTAGCATGGTGGCTACCTGGGAGCCATAGAAAATATTAATGAGAAAAGTCTCAATGAGGTCGTCGAGATTGTGGCCGAAGGCGATTTTAGTGCAACCCAATCTCCCGGCCTCCTCGAAGAGTGCAGTGCGCCGCAGGCGAGAGCAAAGAAAGCATGGATTCTCGCGGTTTTCTGTACTGTGCGCTTTGGGACCGAACTCGCTGCGGATTACCTGGTGGGGGATGCCCAATGACTCCACCCAGGCCTGCACGGAAGAGTAATCCTCACCTTGGAAACCTAGGTCTACGTGGACGGCAAACAGCTTGTAAGTAATGGGAATTCGTCCGAGCCGATCATGTAGGAGCCAGAGAAGTGAAGTGCTGTCCACACCACCACTGAGTGACACAAGGATGCGGTCGTCTGCATTGATGAGCCCGTAGCGCTGCATAGCTCGGCCCATGAGCCGTCTTACTTTCTTCTCAACGTTGGACATCTTTCTCTGGGAGGCCCTAGGCATAGGTAAGAGTCCTTATTTCCAAAAAGGCTATTTAATTAGTTACCATCCGGAATCAGAGATTCTCAGATGGAGCTGTCAGCCGTCAGCTATCAGTCCCGCCCTGGCGGGATTGGATTTATGTGTATTTCGCTGAAAGCTGAGCGCTGATCGCTGAAGGCGCGAGTCCGAAAACCGTAGTTTTCGGATGAGAACTAATTAGTCTGTAGGTCGGGTGGTTTCCGCCTCGGCGGAGTTCACCCGACGATAAGGCGATTTAAGGCCTTGTAGGGCGGGTCACCGCACCCGCCGAAAATATCCGGGCTGGCGTTCCTCGTGACGTTCTGCTTCTACTATAACATCGAATATCATGCAAGCGTGCAAAGGAGGGTGAACAATGAGAGAGATAATTTCCACAGACAGAGCGCCGGCAGCGATTGGGCCATATTCACAAGCAGTGCGCTATGAAAATTTGCTCTTTGTTTCCGGACAGATTTCGCTAGATCCTGAAAGCGGCGAAATTGTAGCGGGAGACATTGAAGTGCAGACAAGAAGAGTACTGGACAATCTGAAGGCTATCCTGGAGGCGGGCGGCATGGAATTGCAGCATGTATTGAAGTGCACTTGTTTTCTAAAAAACATGGAAGATTTTGCAGATTTCAATTCCGTCTATAATACCTATTTCGCCGATGTTCTCCCTGCACGAGAAACCGTTGAAGTATCTAGATTACCAAAGGATGTCTTGGTGGAAATCTCGGCAATTTGTGGAAAGTAAAGTGATCAGAAATTACAAATCACAAAACCCAAATAACAAACAAATAACAATGACCGAAATTCAAAATTCCAAACCTGTTTTGGTCATTGAAACTGGGGACCCGCCCGCAGGGTGGGGAGTCCGGAGGACCAATATTGGAATTTGAGATTTGTTTGTAATTTGGTGCTTGAAATTTGATATTTTACAATGCACCGTCATGCCGATACTTCAAAAAGCCATGGATGTTAGAATGGCGTTGGCATGACTCACCGATAACCTCTAATGAAAAAAACGGTGACAGCTTCTTAAATGTCACCGCTTCATAACTGTGAGTGTCAAGACCAATCAGGAATGGTTCTCAGGTCTGCTTTTCAAAATCGTCTTTACCAGCACCGCAAATTGGGCAAGTCCAATCATCGGGCAGATCTTCAAAAGAAGTTCCTGCGGGGATAGCCCCCTCATCATCACCAACAGCTGGATCATATACGTAACCACAGACCTCGCAGACCCACTTGTCCATAACCTCCCCCTTTCCGCAAATTACTGAGGCTCTTTACCTCGCGTAGTCCAAGAAAAAAAGCTCCACGTTACCATCCAGTGGTATCATGGTACAATTTAAATCACTTTACAATTTTTGGGGATAGTTCGCAACTGTGATTTATCCGGGCTAGCTGAGCAAATGAGAAATGATAAATGCTATGAGTGCGCGAGATTATACAGTCATAGATGGTTCTTATGGTGAGGGTGGTGGGCAAATACTTCGCACCTCTCTGTCACTTGCGGCAATTACCGGTCGACCTCTCAAACTGGTAAACATCCGTGGAAAGCGAAAGAAACCAGGCTTGAGGCCGCAACACCTTACGGGGGTGCAGGCCTGTGCTGCGGTGTCCGGGGCTAAAGTCGCTGATGCTAAATTGGGTAAGCAAAACCTCACCTTTAAACCCGAAGAGATATCCGGCGGCTTCTATAATTTCCGTATACCCACTGCCGGCGCCGCTACCCTGGTTCTGCAAGCAATTCTGCCACCGCTATGGAAGGCTAAGGGGGAATCCAGCCTCATAGTTGGCGGTGGAACCCATGTGCCCTGGAGCCCACCGTTCCATTATCTTGCCGAGGTATTCGTTCCCACTCTAGACCGGCTTGGTTTCAGGTGTGAAATTCAAATCAGTCGCTGGGGTTGGTACCCGAAGGGGGGTGGGGAGATCAAGGCCAGCCTCAGGTCCTGCAAGCCCTCAGGGTCCATAATTCTGGATAGGCCTTTTGAGCTGAAACGCGTAACCGGAATTTCAGCCAGCAGCCTGCTACCCGAACATATAAGAGTCAGGCAAAGGCGGCAGCTGCTGCTGCGGTTCGAGAAAGCCGGTATAGAAGCTGAAATAGGGTTAATGGATGTCCCCGCCCTGAATCCAGGGTCGCTGGTCTTTCTCTGTGCCCAAGGTGGGGAGTCGGTAGCGGGATTTTCCTCGCTTGGAGCCCGCGGCAAACGTGCTGAGCGGGTGGCGGATGAGGCTGCAAATGCTCTGTTTTACTTCTTAGATTCCAAGGCGGCGCTGGACCATTATCTGGCGGACCAGATCCTCATTTATCTTGCGATCACTCCCGGGGCACATCGATTTACTACTTCCAAGATTACACAACATCTGCTCACCAACATCTGGGTTATAGAGCAATTCTTGCCGGTTCACTTTGAAGTAGAGGGTGGAGTGGGGGAGGCAGGTACGGTGATCAAACGGGACAGATAGCAGCAGGCAGCGGGCAGCGTGAAGAAAGAGGTCAGAGATCAGAGGTCAGAGGTCAGAGGTCAGAGGGTAGCATAGTTTATTAGAAAATTAGTCAAAGATGTCAATTATTCACAGATTACCGTTTACCATTTACCATTTACTAATTCCCTAATTACCTAATCGACTAATTAACGACTTCAACGAATCGACTAGTTGGCCAGTTGACGTTTTGGCCATGTGCAGTTTGACGGCGTGAAGTTTACTCTCTCGAGTATCTATGTTAGTCTGATTTAAATTCCCGCGACCTTTGCTTACCTTCATTTCCAGTACTAAATCTGACGATCCTTTTTCTGAATAGTGGGGTGTTTACATACAGCCCAGGCAGACTGTTGGAGGAAACATGGTACAGCAGTTCATGTTCGAAAAAATTCTGGTGGCAAACCGGGGTGAGATCGCTGTGCGCATCATGCGGTCGGCTCAAGAACTAGACATCAAAACGGTGGCCATCTACGAGGAGACAGACAAGGATAGTTACCATATTACTCAAGGAGATGAAGCTATCTGTGTGGGACCAGGACCCAGGAAAGACTACCTCAACATTGAAGGTATTATTGAAGCGGCGAGAAAAACTGGGGCCAAGGCTATTCATCCCGGCTATGGTTTTCTCGCTGAAAATCCAGATTTTTCAAAAGCCTGTACCGATGCGGGCCTTGTTTTCATCGGTCCTCCCCACGATGTCATTCGGAATCTAGGGAGTAAAGTAATTGCTCGCAGGATTGCCGAAGAGTCAGGTATCCCCGTCATCCCTGCAACGGAGACACTATCCCAAGGAGCAAAGGGCGAGGAGGAGGCACGTGCTTTTGCCGTCGAGCATGGCTATCCGATTATGATAAAGGCCGTAGCCGGTGGTGGCGGTCGGGGCATCCGGCAGGTGGACGACGAGAAAGCGCTGCTAGCCGGTATCAAACAATCCCGCTCCGAGGCCCTGATGTCTTTTGGCAATGATGAGGTTTACCTGGAGAAATGTGTTCAGCGACCCCAGCACGTGGAAGTCCAAATTTTGGCGGACCAATATGGCAATGTGGTCCATCTGGGGACTCGTAACTGTTCCATTCAGCGTCGTCACCAGAAGCTGATTGAGATGGCCCCTTCCGGTTTGAAAAAACCATTGGTCGAGGAGATCTGCAGTGCAGCAGTCAAGGCTGCCAAAGCTGCAGATTACCTCAGTGCAGGCACGGTTGAATTCTTGGTGGAGCCTGACGGCACATTCTACTTTCTGGAAGTAAATACCAGAATCCAGGTTGAGCACACCGTGACCGAAATGGTGACAGGTATTGACCTGGTCCGGGAGCAATTGCTGATCGCTCTGGGTGAACCTGTCGGTTTTTCCCAGGACCAGGTGGTGGAGCGAGGTTATGCCATCGAGTTGCGGATCAACGCGGAAGATCCCAAAAATGAATTTTTCGCCAGCCCGGGAGTGGTGCAGGTCTACCAGGCTCCAGGGGGTCATGGTGTCCGGTTAGACGGGTCCATATATCAGGGATATGAAATCCCGCGCTACTATGACTCCATGCTGGTAAAGCTGACCGTATACGGTTTCACCTGGCAGGAGGCGGTGGACCGACTGGCTCGTGCCCTTAATGGGTTCGTTATTATCGGGGTCAAAACCACCATTCCCTATTTTCAGCAAATTTTGCAGGAGCCGGATTTCATTCAGATGAAATTTGACACATCCTACATTGCTACCCATCCCCATTTGCTTGATTATTTGGAAGAAGAAAGAGAAATGGAGAAGATAGCGCGTCTTATTGCCGAGATCAACGCTCATGGCTATAACCCACATGCAGAATGACGCCCCGCATAACGGGGAAGCACGAAATTAGAAATTCGAAGCACGAAACAAATTCAAAATACGAATGCTCAAATGTTCGAAACGGAACTACTTCAAAAGACTTTTCTGATGTTTCGGTCATTTGGATTTTGGAAATTAAGATTTGTTTCGGATTTCGATATTCGGATTTCGGATTTTTTGAAATCTTTCAAGTAGCAATTATTGATGGAGACTCAAGAGATGGAAGGCAGAATTACAACAGAAATGAGCGCCGAAGATATCCTGGGCGTGTTGCGGGATGCCGATGGGTATTACCTGTGCAACAACGAGCGCGATGTGTCGCAATCTGACTTCAAGAATAGATTGATGCCCATGACTACTGTACGGGTGGCTCCTCATCGGGAAGCAACCGGGTTTTTTTCCCTTGAGGTGAGTGGCGGTGCTTCCGTGCATGTGGATCTGATGCGCAAACAGGTGAATCCTTTTGAAAGGCTACGGATTGCTCGGAGGGCCATGCCAACAACACTGCTACAAGCCGTGTGTCGTGGGGCGAGTATGTTTGGCTACCGGCATTATCCTGAAAACGTTATTCGGTTTACAGTGAGGGAGTTCGCCAAATATATCGATGTCTGGCGGGTTTACGATTTTTTAAATCATGTTCCCAATATGATTCCAATTTTTGAGGAGGTTCAGCAAGCAGGGCGGATACTGATGCCCAGTATTTGTTTCAGTACTGGCAAAGAGCATACAGATGAGTATTATGTGGAAAAAGTTAAAGAAATCTTGAATGTGACCGGGCCAGATGTGATCATTTCCATTAAGAATCATTCAGGCTTGGGAACCCCTAAACGGTTAGGCCAGTTGGTAAAGGCAATTAGAACATCCTGCCCTGACGTAATACTGCACTATCACGGCTGCAATACCGATGGCAACGATATAGGGCGGATGATTGCCTCTGTGGTAGCAGGGGTCAAGATCTGCGATGTGGCAGACCACGGCCTGGGCGCGGTTTATGGTCAGGCCCCTGCACTCACACTAATTCACAATCTTGAAGACTATGGCAAGAAGGCCGTTGGTGTGGATGTTAAAGCTCTAGTGCAGGCATCAGATGTCTTGCGGGTAGAGCGTAGGATCTATGAGCCATTTGAGAATCTTTTTCGCGGGCATGATCCAACTGTGGCTTCCTACAAACTCACTGGCGGTGCGGCCGGCAGCACCTTTGAGCAAGCGGATAAAGGCGGCTTTCTTGATCGAATGCCCGAGATTCTTGAAGAGATGGCCAAAGTGCAGGTGGAACTTGGTAACTGGTGGTCAGTGACTCCAGGATCACAGATACTCTGGACCACAGCGGTTAACAACGTGCTTTACGGCAAGTACGAGCGACCTTCACTCGATCTGAAAAATCTCATCATGGGCAGGTACGGACCGTTACCTTTTTATGATCCTCAAGAATGGATTTGCCAAAAGGTGCTTGAATATCAGCGATCAGACGGGAAGAAGTGGCACCAGATTATTGCCGAAGAAGGGGGAGTAGTAAAGCCCCGGGATGCTGACCTGGAGAGCGAACGCGAGAATCTTGAGAACGAAGTCGGACGGCCGGTTACCAATGAAGATCTGGCTCTCTATCTGCTATACTCCTTCGATACCGTTTCTTTTCTTAAGTTCGAGGCTCGTTATGGTAAGACCTGGCTTCTACCACCGGAAGTATGGTTCCGACAGGGTGGCTTCGAGGCGGGTGAGACCATTACTTTTAAAGACGAGCAGGGCAAGCCGCACCATATTGAAGTAATCTCAACCCGCAGAGAAGGCGGTACGGTGATCACCTCGCTGTTAGTGGATCACGAATTCAGCACCCTGACTGTGACCATTGAAGGGGCAGATGGTTGTCCACCATAACTAATTGCCTACACCCAATAAAGGAGCAGTGATGAAGCGACAAACCATGTTCTTTGGCATTCTTGTTTCTTTTGCATTGCTTGTCTGGGTGTCGCCTCAGGTATCAGCACAGAACTACGGCCAGATACGCGCTTTGAAACGTAGGGCAGATACCGTAACCCACCAAAAGAATTCTTTTGTCGCTCGGGTGCTAAGCTCATATAAGATACCGTATCAGATTACCGAGCAGGGTATCGTAGCGCGACTGCATATTGAAAATCGCTGGTATGATGTTAACCAGATTGAAATTGTTCCGGTAACGCGGGAGGTAGATGGAGGGTACCAGGTCATAGCTCACGAAATATTCTTCTACACAGAAGGCGAAATCTTACACCTGGTTTCAGCAGTAACCATTCGCTAGGTAAATAGAGAATTAGTCGATTAGGTAATTAGTCAATGGTAATCTGTGAATAACTGACATCTTTGACTAATTTTCTAATTCTCTAATTTTCTAATGAACTATGCTACCATCTGACCTCCGTCCTCTGTCTTCCCGTCTCAATAGAACTTTAACTCTTTTCTAACTTCGTCAGTTCTTTACGCAAACGCTCAAGTTTTTTTTCGGCTTTCTCAATGATGTACTGACCATGTGGTTTCTGTCCAATAGGCCTGTTGCGCGTGGTTGCAATCTCTTGTTCTGCGGCCTTGATCTCGTCCTCAAGCCACTCTTTTAACGACTTTTTCCCGTGCCTACTGCGATCAACACCATACAGATCTGCTAGAATCTTCCGCATCTCTTTCTCCTCCTCATAGGAGACTAACCGAAACACTTTAAACAAGTAAAGACCCGTTAGCTCCCAAAAGCACCTGCAAATACTTGAAGATTGCTCTTGGATTTTAAAAACTACTAATTCCTACAAGAAAAGAGTGGGGCTAGTGACTCCGCAGCGGTTTTTGGAAAAATGGATAGGATAGGTGAGCGTGGATAACGCGCTTTCTTGGTTTAACCCAAGATATGGTAGCTGGACCCAGAGAGGCAAAGTGGAGATTAAAGTATGTAATGTGAACTTCCGGATCGCTTTCCTCGTCTCATGATTTCATTCCGCTTCAGGGTTCATCAGGCTTATCCTTGGGTGTTTGTTCTTCTTCGATCGTTCTTAGGGCGGCAGCTGCCGCAGCCTCTTTCTTTTTCTGATCGGCAGTTTTTGACTCTGCCTCCTTTTCATGGCCCTGACTCTCTGACTCCGTGGTGCTAGGTTCCGGAGGGAAGTAAACCGTGACGTTGCGATGGGCAAACTCTATGCCTTCTTTTTGGAAGGCCTCCTGAATCCGCATATACACAACACGCCTGAGAACAAATTGCTCTCCGGGAACAGACGTGAACTTCACCCGCATAATCATCGCTGAGTCGTCCATCTCCCTGACACCCTGAGACTTAATCTTACCCAGCAAGCCTCGGCCCAGTTCCTTATCCTTTTGTATCTCTTTGTTTATCTTTTTTACAATCTTCCTAACCTTCTCCACATTAGTGTCGTAACGGACCCTGAATGCCAACTTCATGACGATATAATCACGGCTGTAGTTCTTCACCGATTGCATATCGCCGAAAGGAACCGTAATCAGAGGCCCCCGATGGTGACGGAGTCTGAGGGAGCGCACCGAAATATGTTCAACTGTGCCCCTCATTCCGCCAGTCTCAATATA
>PVMK01123869.1_pt1 | contig 29247 bp, 21 predicted proteins | sample 1853481 | NCBI WGS metagenome assembly PVMK01 (sample SAMN08533507, study PRJNA380276) | Marine sediment metagenome, whole genome shotgun sequencing project.
TATTTCTTAAATTAGAATACTTTTAATAGAAGTTATGAAATTATGTATGCAATTGAGAATAATAAAATAATAATTAACTAAAACCAATTTAATCTATGACTTAAAAACCTAAAAGCAAACTAACTACCCTCTATAAAAAAATTGGAACATGGGTCAACACCTTCCAATAATAATAGAGTGAGTAAATTTATTAATCACATAAAATCATCGCAAAAGTATGAAAAAACTTGTTAAGAATTGGAGTACGCTTCAATTCCCGTTAAAATTTGACTTAAAAATGAAATTAACAATATTTTCATTGTTAATCGCTCTATTTAATGTGCAAGCCAATAATTATGCACAAAACACAAAAATAACTTTAGATCTTGAGAATGTTTCCTTAGAAAAAGAAGAACAACAAAAAGAAATTTCAGGAACTGTTACTGATAACAACGGAGTACCATTATCTGGTGCCACTATTCTTATACAAGGGACTAATAATGGTTCTACGACAGATTTTGACGGAAAATTTAGTTTAGCCGTTTCTGAGGATGATACAATATTAATTGTGTCGTATATAGGTTTTGTTACTCAAAATATTGTTATAGGAAGCCAAGAAATATTTGAAATTGTATTAGTAGAAGATACAGCCAGTCTTGAAGAAGTTATAATTACAGGATACACTGCTGAACGAAAAAGTGACCTTACAGGAGCTGTAGCTATTGTTAATCTTGCAGAAGTTGTAACTCAGCCAGTGGCCAATGTAAATAGTATGTTACAAGGAAAAGTTGCCGGTGTTAATGTTATGAGTTCGGGTTCACCAGGAGACGTAACTACTCTTCGAATTAGAGGTTTTAGTACGATACGAAATAATGACCCTCTGTATGTAATTGATGGTGTTCCTACAACTACCGGATTAAGTTTGATAAACCCGAATGATATTGAATCATTACAAGTATTAAAAGATGCATCAGCCTCAAGTATTTATGGTTCAAGAGCAGCAAATGGGGTTGTTATTATTACAACTAAAAAAGGAAAATCAGGTGAACCAAAATTTTCTTTTGATATGTATTTGGGAAGCCAAAACGTTTCCAATTTACCTAGAATGTTAAATGCGCAAGAATATGGAGACGTATATTGGCAAGCTTATGATAATGATGGTATTACTCCATCACATTCTATTTATGGAAATGGATCTTCTCCTGTAATACCTACTTTTTTAGATGCAGAAAACACCATTCCTTCAGCTAATACCAAGTGGGTTGATGAAATTTTTAATCCCGCACTTATTCAATCGTATAATTTAAATTTTTCTCAAGGAAATGAAAAATCCCATTCTTTATTTTCTTTAAATTATTTTGATCAGGAAGGGATATTAAAATATACAAATTTTAATAGAATTACAGCTAGGCTTAATACCGATTATAAATTATTTGATGGTAAGGTTATTGTTGGAGAAAATTTAACTGTGGCCTTTGCGAAATCTGTAGGAACAAGTACAAACTCTTTGTTAGGAAATGTTGTATATGATGCGTTTCGCATGCCAAGTATTGCACCAGTATATGATATAAACGGAGAGTTTACAGGGTATCCACCATCGGATGTTCAAAATCCCTTAGGCAACCTTTACCGAAACAAAGATAATGAGATAAAAAATGTAAAGATTTTCGGAAATGTGTTTGCTGAAATTCAACTCATTGAAGATTTAAAATTCAAAACAAATTTTGGTATTAATTATTCCACCTCTAAAGGTGAAACTTTTAATCCTACTTATCAAGAGCCTAATGCTCATAGAGCGATAAATGATTTATCAGTTGAACATCTAATAAAATTTGATTGGGTTTGGTCTAACACACTTAATTACGCTAAAACTTTCAATGATAAGCATAATTTGAATGTATTACTAGGTTTAGAAAGTGTTTCGAATGAATTTCAATATACAACCGCCTCAATAAATGATTTACCGACAAATGAAATTAATATTCGGGTATTAAACGCAGGAGACCAAGGGACACAAACTAACACGGGTGATAAAATAGAATTTGCCTTATTTTCTTATTTCGGAAAAGTAAATTATAATTATGATAATAAATATTTATTTTCGGCGACTTTAAGAAGGGACGGAACGTCCAAGTTATTAGAGAATCGTTGGGGTACTTTTCCTGCGCTATCTGCAGGATGGAGAATATCAAATGAAGATTTCTTTAACGAAGAAGGTGTATTATCTAATTTAAAATTAAGGTTAGGTTGGGGAAAAACAGGAAATCAAGATATACCTGCTTACCAAACAGTTTCAGGATTTAGTAGTAATCCTAATTATTCCAATTACGCCATTGATGGATCCCAAACAAGTACACAAACTGGATTTACTTTGTCCAGAATTGCAAATCCGGATTTAAAATGGGAGACAACAACACAAACCAATATAGGATTAGAATTTGGGCTATTGAATAATTCGTTAAATATTACGGTAGATTACTTTACTAAAAATACAGAAGATCTATTATTATTTCAAACACTTGCACCAGATGTTGGTATCACCAATAGAGGTCAATGGAATAATGTAGGTGAAATGGAAAACAAAGGATTTGAGTTTGATATAAATTATCAGAGCGATCGTAGTAAAGATTTCAATTTCAACATAGATGTAAATTTTGCGATAATTGATAATAAACTAATATCCTTAGGAGAAGGAATTGATTTTATTGAAACAGATCCTGCAGTTTTGCATAGTATTAATTTTGATCAATCCACATCTAGGACTGCAGTAGGTCAGCCAATAGCTTCTTTTTATGGTCATGTTGTTGATGGAATTTTCCAAACTGATTCAGATGCAGCATCCAGTATTCAACCTAATGCACAGGCAGGGGATTTTATATTCAAGGATTTAAATGGAGATGGAGTAATTGATGCCGAAGATAGAACCTTTATAGGATCACCACATGCTGATCTTACTTATGGAATCACTTTTTCATCAGCTTACAAAGCTTTTGACTTTACATTATTTTTTCAAGGTTCTCACGGTAATGATATTTATGATTTATCTCGTTATTATAACGACTTTTTCAATCTAGCAAATTATAATAAACACGAGCGTATTTTAAATGCATGGACTCCTCAAAATACAAATACTGATTTAGCAAGAGTTTCTTTGAATGATTTAAATAATAATATACGCCCTTCATCTTATTATGTTCAAGATGGTTCTTATTTTCGATTAAAAACATTCCAAATAGGATATTCATTTCCTGAAAATATTGCTCAAAAAATAAAAGCATCTCGATTTAGAGTGTATTTTGAAGCGTATAATTTGTTTACTATTACTAATTATGATGGTTTAGACCCTGAAATTGGTTTACAGAGTTATACTTCTGATGATCGAAATTTGGATATAGGAGTGGATAGAGGTATATACCCTAGTTCACAGACATTTACCTTTGGAATGAATATTAATTTTTAACAACGATAATTATGAAAGATATAATTTATATAATATTTGTTATAGGAATTCTTTTCACTTCTTGTAGTGATGAATTTTTAGAAACTGAACCTTATGGAGAGCTAACCGAAGAACAGGTTGGTGCCCCAGAAAATATTGAAGCTTTAATAATCTCTGCATATAGTATTTTGAATGGTCAGGGAAATGAAGCTAGTAATGCTTTCAATTCTCCGGCATCTAATTGGAGTTTTGGTGATGTTCTTTCTGATGATGCATATAAAGGTGGTGGAGGAACTGGAGATCAAAATCAGATTCACCGAATGGAAATTTATACTACCGATCCTCAAATAAGAGATGTTGAACAAAAATGGGCAGTACTTTATGAAGGAGTAAAACGAAGTAATACAGTACTTAATGTTTTAAATAATTCTACCGAAATTGATGAGAACTTAAAGACTCAGCGTACTGCGGAAATGCGTTTTTTAAGAGGTCATTTTTATTTTGAATTAAAAAAACTGTATAATCGAATTTCTTACATAGACGAAAATGGGAACTATTCATCTAATACAGAAATAACTCCTGAACAAGTGTGGGCTAATATTGAAGCCGATTTTAATGCGGCTTTTGATGTTCTACCTAGAAGACAAACAGATTTTGGGCGACCAACAAAATGGGCTGCCAAAGCATATTTGAGTAAAACATATTTATACCAAAAAAAATGGGCTGAAGCTAGTCAGGCTGCTGGTGATGTTATAAGTGAAGGTGGTTATGTTTTAGAAACAAATTTCAATGAAGTGTTTTTACCTGAAAATGATAATGGCCCTGAAGTTATTTTTGCTATTCAATATTCTATTAATGATGGTTCTCCAAGTAATTACAACGGTTCCATTGGAGATCGTTTAATGCCTCCAGGTGGACCAAGATACCCAGGATATGGATTTTTACGCCCATCACAAAATTTAATCAATTCTTTCAAAACGGATGGCAATGGATTTCCATTATTGGATAATATAGATATCACTGATGCAAATACTGTGGATCCAAGATTAGATGTAACTGTTGGAAGACCAGGAATTCCATACAAGGATTTAGAAATAGAATATGATGAGAGTTGGGCAAGAGATATAGAAACTTATGGCCCTTATGGTCCTAAAAAAAGAGTAATGTCAGCGAATGACCCTCATTATTTACCTTCATGGCCTTATGTTACAGCTTCGAATTACCTAATCATCCGTTATGCCGATGTACTTCTTTGGAAAGCAGAAGCTTTAATTGAACTCAACGATTTACCTGGTGGTAGTACATATATCAATATGGTAAGAAATAGAGCCAAAACAGGAAATTATATTCAAAATTTGACCAATACTGGCGATGCAGCAAACTATCTTATAGAAACATATAATAGTTTTGCTTCAAAAGATGAAGCCATTACAGCTTTACGTGCCGAAAGACGTTTAGAAATGGCTCATGAAGGACATCGTTTCTTTGATTTAGTTCGTTGGGGTATTGCATCAGACGTGTTGAATAACTATTTGATTAAAGAAAAAATAGAAAGAGGTTATTTATCTGGCGCAACATTTATGGCAGGTAAACACGAGTATATGCCACTTCCTCAAAGTCAAATAGATGGAGGGGGAACTGACGAAGGTGGTAATTCACTAAGTGCACAAAATCCTGGGTATTAATATTCATGGATAATTGATAAAATGGAAATGTTCAATAGTTCATTTTAACAGTCAATTAGATTGATTTGAGTAATTTAGGCACATCTTAGATTTTGTTTCTTCGATGTGCTTATTTTTTAAAAATTGGTGCTACTCCAAGTTGTACCATTTTTATCTGAAATCTGATAAATCAGAAACTAAATGTGTATATACAAATAATAATTTTAAAACGCCCCCTAAAACAACCCCGGAATTCTTTGATATGTTTTAATATCATTTAATCTACTTTAACAATGAAGTCAATGTATATACTAGGTAAAAGATTAAAATAACATAAATTTTGTTAAGGTATATTAAAAAGGTTCGGCTTCTTTCGCCCGCACCAACTAAAAAGCTTATAAACTTGAAATACAGTTTGATAAGCTTTTTCTTTTTAGCCATTTCTCTTACCTTCTATTTAACTTTCAAGGCTGTAATAGCAAATCTCTGTTAAAAAAATAAAACTCTCTTAGAAATACCTTAATTAATTCAACTTAACATGATTTATTTTTCCAATATGATATAAATATTTTACAAATATTAACATTGATTTTACAAGACTTCATCTTAACTTTCGTAATATATTTGACAATAATAGATTAATTAGATGATAATACGTAAACCAGTTTTTCCTAAGGAGTATGACGTTGTTGTAATAGCGGATCTATGTGTAGATATTCTTTTCACTGGTGATGTAAAACCAATTTATGGTCAAGTTGAACAGTTTATCAATAATTATGAATTGGAATTAGGGGGCTCAGCCGCGATATTCGCTTCCCAGTTTTCTAAGTTGGGTGGTAAAGTTGGGTTGTTAGGAACAGCAGGTGAAGATATTTTCGGGCAATACATTGTTGATCGAGTAGACCGACTGGGAATTACAACAGAATATATTTCACGCACCAGTGATTTTAAAACTGCTGTAGGCCTAAATTTAAGTAATCAAGAGGACAGGGCTATGCTTACATATAAGGGAAGCATAGATGGAATAACCTCTGAGTTGTTAAAAAATTCCTTAATATTGAATAACACAAATCATGTACACATAGTTAGTTATTTTCTTCTTAATCACCTCCAATCATTTTGGTCGTCAGAACTGGCGTCTCTAAAAAAAGGAGGAATGAAGGTCTCTTTAGACACTAATTGGGATCCAGATGATTGTTGGGAATCTGTAATTGATATCTTACATCATGTAGATGTTTTTATTCCCAATGAAGAGGAAGCATTAAGAATTTCTAAGAAGGCAAATGTTAAAGCGGCCGGAAAATGGCTAAGTCAATTTGGCGGATTGGTTGTAGTTAAATGCGGAGAAAATGGAGCTATTGTTTTTGAAGGAGATTCAGTCAAGAATTATAATGTTCCGGAGTTATTGTTATCAGATATGAAAATCTCAGACACCACAGGAGCCGGTGATAATTTTGATGCCGGATTTTTATATGCATGGTTAAAGGATAAGCCCATTGACGTTTGTGTCAATCTTGGATTGAGATGTGGCACTTCTAGTTTGTCAAAATTAGGAGGTATTGCAGGACAAATTACTCAATTGTGATAAGGTAAAATTAAAAGAAGTTAAAACAAAGTAAACATGGAAACGAATTCATTTGATGCGATAGTCATTGGGTCGGGAATCTCAGGAGGATGGGCTGCTAAAGAATTGTGTGAACAAGGCCTCAAAACGCTGGTGTTGGAGAGAGGCAGGGATGTTAAACATCTCGAAGATTACCCAACAGTTAATGTACATCCTTGGCAACTTAAACATAGAGGAAATATGCCTAAGAAATTCGTTGATGCGAATCCGGTTATGAGCAAATGTTATGGTGTTAAGGAAGATACTGCTCATTTCTTTATAGAGGATGATGATCACCCGTATGTTCAGAAAAAACCATTTGACTGGATTAGAGCATATCAGATAGGTGGAAGATCTATAGTTTGGGGTAGAGCCTGTCAAAGGTGGAGCGATTATGAATTTAAAGCTCCGGCAAAATATGGATATGGCATAGAATGGCCAATTGGCTATGAAGATATAGCTCCTTGGTATTCCCATGTAGAAAAATTTATAGGTGTATGCGGTAATCGTGATGGGATTGATGCTATGCCTGATGGGGAATTTCTACCGCCTTTTGATTTCAATTGTGTAGAAGATTACATGCGTGATAAAATAAATGAACATTATAAAGAACGCCATTTGGTACAAGGCAGATGGGCACATCTAAGCGAGCCTCAAGAAATCCATTTACAACAGGGTCGTGGGAGATGTCAATGCCGGAATTTGTGTATGAGAGGGTGTCCTTTTGGGGGGTATTTCAGTTCTGTAACTTCTACTTTGCCTTGGGCAAATAAAACAGGTAATTTGACAATTAGGCCATTTTCTGTTGTTCATTCTATTATCTATGACGAAAAAACTGGTAAAGCTAAAGGAGTAAAGGTTATCGATACTAATAGCAAGGAAGAAATGGTGTTTGAGGCACGTATCGTTTTTGTAAATGCTTCAGCACTGAACACTAATTTGATTTTGCTAAATTCAAAATCTACCCGCTTTCCAAATGGACTTGGCAATGACAATGGATTATTGGGAAAATACATATGCTTCCATATTTACCGAGGTAATACAAGTGGTCGAATCGGTGGTTTTGAAGATAAGTATTTCTACGGCCGGAATCCGACTGAACCCATTTTGGCCAATTTCAGGAATTTGTATAAGCAGGAGATGGATTTTGTAGGAGGATATACCATTTTTACAGGGGCGAGTAGAAGTCGTAATACAGATGTGCCAATTGATGAACCTCAGCTAGGGGTCGAATTCAAACATAAAATTAGCGAACCGGGCAACTGGAATATACACATGTACATGCAGGGTGAGACTATTCCAAAAGAGTCTAATCAGGTTTATCTTAGTTACGATAAAACTGACCAATGGGGAATACCATTATTAGTCACAGATGTGGACTATGATGAGAATGATGATAAAATGGTAGCTGATTTCCTACAAGAAAGCAAAGAAATGCTTGAAAAAATAGGCTGTACAGATATTACTACAAATGATACCAATCAAGCACCTGGACTCGATATTCATGAAATGGGTGGAGTAAGAATGGGGGTAAATCCTGAGGATTCGCTCTTGAATGGGTTCAACCAAATGCATGCATGCAAAAATGTATTTGTTACAGATGGTGCATGCATGACAAGTACCGGAAATCAAAGTCCTTCCATTCTATATATGGCCCTTACTGCAAGGGCGGTTACCTATGCGGTAAATCAGTTTAAAAAAGGAATTTTATAAAATAATCTAATTGAAATGAATAAAAAAGTAGGAGTAGGACTCATCGGGTCACAGTTTATTTCCACAATTCATGCTAAAGCTCTAAAAAGTATTTCAGATGCAGAAATTATTGCAGTTATGTCTCCGACAGAAGAGCATGTCAAAGAGTTTGCAAAAACTCATGGTATACCCAATTATTTTACCGATTTAGACAAAATGCTGTCAATGCCTGAAATAAATATGGTTGTAATAGGAGTACCCAATTTCTTGCATTGTGATATCACTTTGAAAGTAGCTGAGGCTGGTAAACATGTTGTGATTGAAAAACCTCTCTGTATGAATTTAGCAGAGGCTGACCGTATGATTGAGGCTTGTAAAAAGGCAAATGTCAAGTTGATGTATGCTGAGGAACTTTGTTTTACACCAAAATATGTGAGACTAAAAGGGATTTTAGATGAAGGAGCACTTGGTAAACCAATTTTGTTCAAGCAATCTGAAAAGCATGATGGACCACATGCAGATCATTTTTGGGATGTTGAGAGATCTGGCGGTGGTGTGACAATGGATATGGGTTGTCACGCGATAGAGTTTTTCCGTTGGTTGAATGGCAGAAATCCAATCAAGTCAGTTTATGCCCAAATGAGTACGAGTGTTCACACAGATAAAACAAAAGGAGATGACAATGCGATAATAATTCTTGAATTTGAAAATGGTGTTACCGCAATTGCTGAAGAGAGCTGGACAAAATTAGGAGGTATGGATGACCGAGCAGAAATACATGGTTCGGAAGGAGTAGCTTATGCTGATTTATTACAGGGTAATTCTATCCAAACTTACAGTGCCAAAGGAGTAGAATATGCTGTTGAAAAGGCTGGAAATACCAAAGGCTGGAGCTTCATCATATATGATGAAATTTGGAATTATGGTTTTCCACAGGAGTTTGAGCATTTCGTGAATTGTGTGAAATATGACAAAGAGCCACTAGTGACTGGCGAAGATGGAAAAGCTGTTTTGGAAGTAATATTTGCTGCTTACGAATCAGCAAGAACAGGTAGAAAGGTGATGATGCCATTTAAAACAGATGTTGACAAACCGTACAAACTTTGGAAAATATAGATAGATTAAAAAATTTAATACAGTATTATGAGACGAAGAAAAGCAATTGCGCTAACTGCAACCATTATTGGGGGTTCAATAATAGGTTCAAAATTTTTTCTGTCGGGTTGTACAAATTCTGAAAAACCGGCGATCCAATTTTCTGATGAAGATATTCGACTGCTTGATGAAATCGGTGAAACAATACTTCCTCATTCAGATAGATCGCCCGGTGCAAAAGCCACCCAAATTGGTGAATTTATGAAGACAATTGTGACTGATGTTTATGATGAATATGAAACTTATATATTCTTATCTGGTATCAGAACAATAAGAAACTCATCTGAGGAAAAGTATTCCAAAAACTTCATGATGATCTCACCAAAGAAACGTCATGAATTATTGACGGATTTTGATAAGGCAGCCAGACAAAAAATAGACAAAGGCAACACTCATTTTTTCACTATGATGAAGCAACTTACGATTTGGGGGTATTTTTCATCTGAACAAGGGGCAACAAAAGCATTGAGATATCTTCAGACACCAGGACGGTATGATGCATGTATAGAATATAAATCAGGGGATAGAGCTTGGGCTTTTAGCTAGCTAAATTAAAATTCGCAAATGATTTGAATAATGAAATGGTAAATAAAATATATATGAATATTACTTATTGCAATGATTATGAAAGTATGAGTTTCAAAGCTGCGACTTTTATTATTAGTGAAATTAAAAAAAATAAAGAACTTCTGCTTTGCCCGGCAACTGGAAATTCACCAGTTAGTTTGTATAGGCAATTGGTAAATAAATCAAAATTAGACAGAAAATTATTTGAAAATCTTAGGATTTTAAAGTTAGATGAATGGGGTGCTGTTTCTGAAAATCATCCGATGTCTTGTGAGTATTACTTGAGAACTAGGTTGTTGGAACAATTGGGAATACCTTCGGAACGGTATATTTCATTTTCCTCCAATCCTGCCGACCCAATTGAAGAGTGTAAAAGAATTCAATCGGAATTAGATAATGAAGGACCTATAGATATTTGCATACTTGGACTTGGTAAAAATGGCCATATTGGGTTCAATGAACCAGCTCAATTCCTCAATCCTAATTGCCATATAGCTGACTTATCTAAGGAATCTATTCAACACAGTATGGTTAGATCAATGGATACGGCGCCTGAATTTGGACTAACTCTTGGAATGCAGGATATTTTATTCGCCAAGAAAATTCTGCTTTTGATTAGTGGGAAAAAAAAGAAATCTATAACTGAAAGATTATTGCAAAGGAAAGTAACCACAGATTTACCCGCATCATTTTTGTGGTTGCATAATAATGTAGAATGTATCATCGATAAAAATGTAATGCTTAACTAATTTATTTATTAAATATCTATTTAGGGTCTTTTTGAGTTGATATATTTATGTAGATGGCTCGCGTCAGTAAATCCCCAATCTATTGCAATTGCTTCTTGTGTTTGATTAGAGTTTTTCAAAGAGGCAATTGCTCCATGGATTCTATATTGAAGTGCATATTCTGAAAACGAACAGCCCATAAGATCATGGAAAGCAACCCGAAAACTATTTACAGACATTTTACAAACCGATGCAGCTTCTCTTGTAGGAATTAAACGCCTTTCATCGAATACCAATTTCAAAGCCTGTTGAATATTATATTGTAATTCAAAGTTTCTATGATTACCGTCTGGAATCTTCCAGTGGTCACACAATATCAACATGAGCTGATAAAAAAATATTTTAGACCAATCAGGATCGTCATTTTCTTCAAGTATTTTTAATGCAAGCTGAATTACCCTGTCCCTATTAACCAGTGATACTTACGGTCTGTTTACAGGGTCTACCAGAAAAGGGGATAGAATGTCTTTATTTAGTAAATTATTATTTGCCAGATACTTTGGGTCTATTACACATATAGCCACATTGCATGGTGTTTCTAACAGTTCAAAACCATGGGGCTCCCACATACCACAAATCCATACTTCTCCGGGATTCAACACCATTTCATAACCCAGATATTGCCTTTTCATCTTTCCGCTAAGCAACACACCTACTTCAAATTCATAATGCATGTCGAACCAGAAATCCTCCAATTCCCTGTGGCTATTTGAAAAAATATAGATTGGTTTTGACTCGCTTAAATTAAAGTAGAATCGCTTTAAGTCAGGCTCATTTTTTAAAGGACTTCTCAATATTTTGTAATTACTCATATATATTATGCGATTATTTAATTATAATTTTGCATTTTAACGATTGAAAATAATAAATTATTACCTAAAGCCATAAGAATGATTATCAAGAATTTCAGGTATATTACATAAATATATAAAATGCAAAAAGCTCACAAAATTTTTGATTAATATTCTCCTATTTCGAATCTTGTTACTCTATTCTTTATGTGTGATAGCATGGTTGAATACCAAATTTGCTGCTAATTAATTGGATTTATGGAAATTTACGATTATTATAACAATTAAAAAAAATAAAATTTTATAAAAACTAGATTCACATATAAATCATAGAATAAGAAAAATAGAAACCTTTAACATTCTAGATTGTAATAGTCAATCACTATTTATTTAATAAAAATACTCCAGGTTAACGAAATTGTAATTAATAATAAATTCAAAGTTTAGTGTTTTTTTCATTCTCCGCTGATATCAGGAAAGAACTGGTTTGTCCAACACCTTTTGAAAAAAGTTCAGTATACCAGTTTTCATGATATATTAACATTGGCAATTTTAAAAATACCACTTGTTATTAAACACGCCACAGTATGCCTTTCTTTCTCCCGCACTAAATGAAAAGCTTCTCTTTTGGAGAAGCTTTTTTTGTTTTGATATATTTCTAAAACAAACCTGTTATTAATAATAGTTATTATTTTTGAAAACGTTTGAAGTTAAATCTTCCTTATTAATGTGAAGTCTATCTAACAGCAAGTGATAGGTAAATTTTTAAATATTTGTAAAATGGTTTTTTTGGAAGTCTCCGCTCAAATTACAAGATTGAGAAATGACATTGATTTGCACCACTTTCAATTTAAGAAATAAACAAGATATATCATCGATCGAAATCACTTATATCTTTTAATGCTGTCAGATCATTTATTTTAATATTTTGAAAATTAACATCTACTAAATTTTCTTTATTAAAGGAAGAAAGAACTCTAATTGCATTAGGTGTGGTCATATTAGAAAGCCCCGCCAGATCAGATCGTTTTAAATTAACATTTAAAATCCCAGTCCTCGGATTTGTTCCATAAATATCATTGATCAAGAGTAAAGCTTCGGCAAGACGAGCTCTTACATGCTTTTGAGTAAGGTTTATCAACCGGCCATCATATTTAATAAGATCAAGTGCGAAGAATTGAATTATTTTGAAGGCTAATTTTTTATTTGTTTTAATTACTTTAAAAAAATCTTTTTTCTTAATAATACAGACAGTAGAATCCTCTAAAACAACTGAAGAAGCCAAACAAGAACTTCCGCCCATTAAAGCACGAAAGCCTACAAAATCGACTGATTTTTTTAGACCAACAATTTGTTCAGTGCCATGAATTCCTCTTCTAACAATTTTCACCTTACCCTTATTCAAACAAATCAGACCTAGTGGTATGGAGCCTTCTTTACAAATAATTTCTCCTGATTTATAAGAAATAGAATATTTATTCTTATCAAGTATTTTTAACTCATCATTACTTAAGTTGTTTAAAAGAGAATTATTTCTCTTGATGCAATTCATACAAGAATTTATTCTATTATCCATCCATTTTCTGATGTACACTTTAACAGTCTGAAAATAAACTTAATGCAAGTCAATCAAAATTACGAAAAAAAGTATGTTAAATAACATGTTTAGCAATGCTTATTAACATACTTTTTTTTGCACCTAATTGTGACCTTTACATTACGAATCATTAATGTAAACAGAGTTAAACAATAAATAAATTATTAACTATTAAATTAAATATTATGGAATTAATGGAATTGAACGAAACGAAATTGCACGAATTTTTAGGAAAAATGATAACTGAAATGGGAGCAGCAGCAAATGGTGCTCTAATTATTTTAGGAGATAAACTAGGACTTTATAAATCATTGGCTGCAAATGGGCCAATGAACTCAGAACAATTAGCAGACCAAACAGGCACAACCGAAAGATATGTTCGTGAATGGCTAGCTACACAAGCTGCGTCAACATTTATTGAATATGATGCGGAAAATGATAATTTCTGGATGACACCGGAGCAAGCTGCCGTTTTAGCGGATGAGGAAAGCCCTGTTCTTATGACTGGTGGGTTTTACGGTATTTCATCGATGTATCACGATGAGCCAAAAATTGAACACGCTTTTAAAACAGGAGAGGGAGTTTCCTGGGGCGATCATGATAGTTGTTTGTTTTGTGGTGCTGAGAAATTCTTCAGGCCAACCTATAAGGCCAATCTAATTGCTAACTGGATTCCGGCTTTGGATGGGGTAGAAGAAAAATTAAGAAAAGGAGGCAAAGTAGCTGATGTTGGATGCGGTCATGGAGTTTCGACTATGGTAATGGCACAGGCTTTCCCGAACTCAGAGTTTATTGGATACGATTTTCATGAAAAATCAATTGATCACGCTTCTTCACATGCAAAGAAATTGGGAATTGATAATGTTTCGTTTAAAGTTGCCACCGCAAAATCCTTTCCGAAAGCAAGTTATGATTTTGTGACTTTCTTTGATTGTCTGCATGATATGGGTGACCCTGTTGGAGCATGTGCCCATGTAAAAAAAGCATTAAAACCTGATGGTACTTGTATGATCGTAGAACCTTTTGCCCATGATACCTTAGCAGAAAATTTAAATCCAATAGGGAGAGCAATGTATGCGTTTTCAACAATGATCTGTACTCCTAGTTCCATTAGCCAGGAGGTAGGCCTTGGTTTGGGTGCACAAGCTGGTGAAAAAAGATTAAAGGAAGTTATTACTTCAGGAGGTTTTAGTCGTTTTAGAAAAGCAACAGAAACTCCTTTTAATTTAATCCTAGAAGCTAGACCATAAACGTAATATGTGCATATTAAATATTTGTAAATAAACTTGTTTAATCAAATTCAAAAGAAACAAACATTAATTATTAACCGTTAAAATCAGATATTATGAAACCCTTAAAAAAAGTCTATTCGATCAATACATATATCAAAAGGATAATTTTTATTATTCCTTTAGTTCTAATTTCCATTACATTATCAGCTCAGAGTGATTATGAAAAAGCAAAAAGTGAGATTGAAAGTCAATTCGGAAGTTTCCCTCCACATTTCGATGCCTATCCTGAGTATGCTCTCTCAGATGCCTGGGAAAACTTTAAGCAATTGAATGGTCCAGAAAGTAAGATTCCGCCTAAGTATAGAGAATTGATTCAACTCGCAGTTGCCGCTCAAATTCCATGTGATTATTGCGTTTATTACCATATAACTTCTGCTATTGCATTTGGTGCGACTCAAGAAGAAATTGATGAAACAATTGCCCATGGTGCACAAACGAGGCACTGGAGTATGATATTACAAGGAGCACAAATCGATTTGGAAACATTCAAAACCGGAATGGATGAAATGATGAAATACATGGCGGAAAAATCTAAGGATTAAATACTTTCGATTACAAGTCTACCAATTCAAATATTGATTTGATCAACGAATCTGAAATGGAAGAAGAGTTATGTGAAGTAGTTCTTAAAATTTTGTAAGAGTAGTACAATAGTAATATTTCAGATTTGAAATCAATCTTATATAAATATTAAATAATCATATGTGTTGAGTTGCATATGGAAAGGATGCGGATACCCAGATAGCTTTGTTTATCTATTTAATGTTGATGGATTTATTCTATGTGAACAGATTCTATTTGGTGTAAAAAGTATTTTAATACAAAATTTGGAAGAAACACTTTTTAGGAATCTTCTACTTGTCAAAGTTGGATATAAATTAAAAAACAAATAGCATGAAAACAGAAGTTTTATCCCTGGCCCTTATATTCCTTTTTGGAATTTTAAGTTGTACAGATTCAAACATTAACCTGGCACAACAAAACAAAGAAATTGTAAGAAAATCTTTTGAAGTTGTAGGCAATGGTGATTATGAAGCAATGAATAATTATATAGCTGAGGATTTTGTTCGTCATTGTCAGGCAACACCAGAGTTGATTATTGAATCATTAGATGCTTTTAAAGAATTTATTAGAATGGATAGAAAGTCTATTCCAGATCAAAAATTAAATATAATAATGTTGGTTGCTGAAGGTGATTTAGTATCATTTTGGGGTACATATACAGGAACACAAACAGGTCAAATGGGGCCTTTTCCTCCAACAGGTAAATTTGCAGAACTTGATTTTTCAGGGGTACACAGGTTAGAAAATGGAAAAAAAGTTGAAACTTGGGTTACCTGGGACAATATTACTATACTTAGTCAACTAGGACATTTTCCTCCAACACAGAATGGTGCTAAAGATGAAAAAATGCCCTCTGAAACAACCCCGTAATTCTTTAATATGTTTTAATATCATTTAATCTATCTTAACAATAAAGTCAATAGATATATTAGTTAAAATAACTTAAAATGTTAAGGTATATTAAAAAGTTTCGGCTTCTTTCACCCTCACAAAAAAGCTCTTCGTACGAAGAGCTTTTTCAATACCTCTATAATTTTCAATTTTATATCTTCTTTTTTTAGAATGGTTTTCGTTGGTAATTCTTTAATTATGTTTTTTATGAGTTGGCTAGTTTGAATTTATAAAAAACATATGAATTTCAAAATGGGTTAATAACCAAATCTTCTGCGTGCTGCCCAATGTATGCGTTTGTTGTTCCCAAAATTTGATAAAAAGACAGTTTCTGTTGATTCTTTTGTTGTGTTATACTTGGATTTCATTTCTTTAAATTTTTAATTAATATTATTTACAATGCAAATGTATACCATAAGCATATCGTATAATATTTAAGCTTCCTCAATTGTTGTATTTTAGCGATGAATTGCGAGTGTGAATAACACGGCAAATGCATGCCTGCTTATATTATTACCAAGGAAAGAATGAGGTCTGTTTTGCTTAAGTTGCTAATTATTAGTTGAATAACAAATAATAATAGTATAAAATTAATAAAGTAGAAAAGATGAAAGCATTAAAAATTATATTGGTTGTCATTTTGATCGTTATTCTGGGTGCTGCTATTGCATGGTTTGGGTTTTTAAAGCCAAAGCCACCTCCAATTTCACCGGAAGATCGAGCACAGATTATGATAATGCCTCTTCCAGCTGAGCTCGTTTTGAACGACGGACAATTTTTAATCGACCCTGATTTTGGGTATATTTATAAAAATGTTTCGACACCTAAACTCACTCATGCTTTAGATCGATTTTATACAAAGTTAGGATCACAAACCGGAATAACATTTTCTCAAAAGGGCGGACAAAAGTTGATATTAGATTGTCAAAATGCAAGCAATAATTACCCTTCAATTAGTGATGATGAATCCTATAACTTAGTAATAAGTGGTAAGAAAATAATATTGACCGCCAGATCTGAAACCGGTATTTTATATGGGCTAGAATCATTGTTACAACTTGTGAAAGAAGAGGATGATCAATGGATTATTCCGGCACTCAATATAGATGATCAACCAAGATATCCTTGGAGAGGTCTTATGATCGATGTAGCCAGACATTGGATACCCAAGGAAGTGATATTTCGAAACCTGGATGCTATGGCTACTGTAAAAATGAATGTGTTTCATTGGCATTTAACAGAATATCAAGGCTTTAGAATAGAATCTAAAATTTACCCAAAACTTCATAAAATGGGCTCTGAAGGAGATTTTTACACAAATAAAGATATACGGGAAGTAATCAATTATGCAGCTGATCGTGGTATTCGGATAATTCCCGAGTTTGATATGCCGGGGCACACAACTGCATGGTTCGTTGGCCATCCTGAACTGGCAAGTGCTCCGGGAACCTATGTTTTAGATACTGTTTTTGGTGTACTTGACCCCGTTATGGATCCTAGCAAAGATAAGGTTTATGATTTTCTGGATAATTTTATAGGAGAGATGGCAGTTCTTTTTCCCGATGAATATATTCATATTGGTGGAGACGAGGTAAATCCAAAACATTGGGAAGAAAATGCTGAAATACTGAAATATATGGCCGACAATGGATTTTCAGATCATCACGAACTGCAAGCTCATTTTAACACTCGCCTTCAAAAGATTTTAGAGAAACATGGTAAGAAAATGATGGGTTGGGATGAGATCATTCATCCAGATCTGCCAAAAAATAATATCGCTGTGCAATCATGGAGAAATCATAAATCTCTTTGGAATGCAGCCAGTAATGGGAACAAAGCTGTGCTTTCAGCCGGATACTATTTAGATCATAAACAATCTGCTGCATTTCATTACAAAGTTGACCCTCTGGTAATTGCAGGAGCCGTTACCATTGAAATTGACTCTACAAACTGGAGAAGTTGGGATTGTAAGATGTATGTTAGAGACATGGAAATGGAGAGCTCTCTTTATTTGTTTGGTGATGGAGATAATTTAAGAGGAATTATGAATTTTATGGACAATTCTTCAGGTTTTACCAATATTACTATAAATAGCGGGACTTTAGTTTTTGATTATAAAAGTGCTTTCGGAGATATAAGCTACGAACTTGAAGTGAAAGGAGATTCGATCAACGGTGAGGCAAAAGTAGCATTGTTTACAATTGATATAAAGGGAAAAAGAACAGGGGGTAGTGATATGGTTGGTGGAAAAGCTTTACCAAAATTTGAGAAAATTGAACCATTGACTCCTGAACAATCTAAGAATATTCTGGGAGGAGAAGCCTGTATGTGGTCTGAGATGGTAGATGAGGTAACAATTGAATCTAGGATCTGGCCTAGAGCTGCTGCAATAGCAGAAAAACTTTGGAGCCCAAAAGAACTTACCAAAGATGATAAAGATATGTATCGCCGATTAATTTCAATAGATAATAAGTTGAACGATTTAGGGTTGCAACACCAAGCTAGCTCAGAAATACTGATCCATGGTATGGTGGATGAACCATATCTTGATCCGCTTCGTACATTAGTGAGGGTCTTACAGGAGGACAAACTATTTAACAGAATGGAAATCTATATTCCGGAATTGTATACAACAACTCCTCTCAATAGGATAGTGGATGCTGCCAGACCTGAGAGTTATGTTGCTTACAATTTTAATAAGGATGTTGATCTATGGATCAAAACTAAAGACAAGGATGCTGAATCTCGAATAATACGTTCATTAAAAATTTGGGCAAAAAACTATGATGAACTTGCCTTAGCGTTTGAATATGTGGAGCGTTTAAAAGAAGTTGAGCTACATTCCAAACATCTTTCTGAACTTTCTCAGTTGGGTCTCATTGCTATTAGTGATTCGGAGTCTCTACAAAACAAGCAAACCGAGATTAGCTATTTATTAATAAATACTACTAAAAATTATGGCGGAACGATTCTTTCGGTTGAAAGTGGGTTGCGAAAAATTATAAATTTCCAGGAATAAATCTATAACCAATACCACTTATACTTACAATATATTTGGGGTTGGATGGATTTATTTCAATTTTTTTTCGAATTTCTAATATAAAGGTGTCCACAGTTCTTGTGGATGGAATTTTTTCATAACCCCAAATATTATTTAATAGATCATGCCGATGTACTACTTCTCCGGCTCTATTGATAAAGTATTCAAGAATAGCAAATTGTTTTTTGGTAAACCTGATCTCACAATTATTTACAAAGGCTTCCATTTTTATAAAATCGATTTTAACATTTCCAAAAGAATAGTTTTTAAGGATATTTTCTTCCGGATACGCCCTTCTGAGAATGGCTCTGATTCTAGCCAGTAATTCAGAAAGACTGAATGGTTTTGTAATATAATCATCTGCGCCATAGTCCAGACCAGAAATTTTATCCAATTCAGAACTTTTTGCGGTGAGCATGATGATAGGTAATTTCAATTTTTCTTGCTTAATTTTTTTACAAATTTCAAGACCATTCATACTTGGGAGCATGATATCTAAAACCAAAAGATCTATTGATTTTTCGGTAGCTAATTTTAGGCCCTCAATTCCATCCGTAGCTGTTGATATTTGATAGCCTTCACTTTCTAAAATATCTTGCAATCCAAAAAGAATACTTTCATCGTCTTCCACTAATAAAATATGTTTTCTTTTTTCCATAATCTAAATTTTTTAAGCCACATCCAGTACAATTGTGAATTTACTTCCTTTTCCCAAAGTACTTTTTACCAATAATTTTCCATGTTGCTCTTCAATTATAGCTTTTGTAACGGTTAATCCTAAACCAGTTCCACTTGCAGTTTCATTTTCAGTGGAATTTACCCTATAGAATTTTTCAAAGATAAGTTCCAGTTTTTCCGGAGGTATACCTATACCAAAATCCTCAACTTCAAGAAAAATTTCAGATGCTGATCTGAACAACTTAACATTCAATTTTTTATTGGATGATGAGTATTTAACAGCATTACTTATAAGATTTGATAAGGCTTGTTTTATTCCTTCACCGTATACATTCGCAAAAATATTATTTTCAATGCTTAAGTTAACCTCAACCTTATTTATTTCCAGAAAGTAATCCATTTCTTTTAGGGTTGAATTTACAACATCTGTCAAATTTGATTTCTCGAGTTTATAAGATAGTTTGTCATTTTCTTTTCTGGAAAATTCGAGTATATTATTGATCATTCGTTTTAGTTTTTCGCTTTCCTTTACAATAATATTGGTATATTTTATTTGTCTTGGATCCAATTTATCTTTTCTCATATTCAAAGCTTGGGCGAACATATTTATAGCAGTTAATGGTGTTTTTAATTCATGGGTAACATTAGAAACAAAGTCTGCTCTTAATTTATTCATTCTCTTTTCTCGATTCACATCTTGAATCAACAGGTATAAGCCTAAGATCATTGTTCCTAAAAATAAGAACAAACCTATTCCATAGGTTATTTTTCTTCTAAACACGGCCTGATCAATTATATCTTTATTTTTTAATGAAATTTGAATCAGGCTACCTTCAAAATAAGGAGAAAATTCAGTGAGTGTAATTACATTAGAATTTATTAAGTGATTATTGTCTGTTTTTTCGACTAATTTCGACTCGTACTCAAATTTCAGATTATTCATTTTTTGGTTTTGAAGAACACCCATAAATAATGGATTCAATCCAATTACAAAACCTTCTGATATTGGGTGATGTTTAAAAAACAGCATCAATTCATTTCTACTTCCTGAGGCTGGTTTTATACTTAAAAAATTGTCCTTTCGATCTATATTTGTTCCATCATTATTATCTTTTATTATTTTTTGGATTGAAATTTTATAATTATTAATTAAGCGTATAGAATTCTTATTTTGTTCGAGCAATTCCTTAATAAACTTATTATTAGGAACATCTGGATATTTACTAAGCCATGCTTCAATTAGATCTAATAATTCTGCCGAACTGTCATTTAAAGGTATTGTCCCAGTTGCCATCCTATTTAAAAATGAGAAGAGTAATTTTTGAAGTTGTTCGAAATTTGAAGGATTGCTAATTTTCAACAGTTTAATAATTGAAAAATAGGCATATGGAAATCCGGAGGAATTATATACGTTACTGAATTTTGTTAAAATCGTTCGATAGGCATCAAATGCTTTTTTTCTGAAGATTCATTTTCACATACAATCGACCCATGGAATTGTAAACATATGTTGAATCTGTATTTGTTACAGCAACTTTTAGTGCTCTTAAATAAAAGTTCTCAGCTCTTTTGAAGTCCAAAGAATTAAATTCATTTTTTTCAGCAGTTCGAAGTCTGTCGAGGTAAATTTTAGAAGGCTTTAGTCTAGTAAAGAGTAGTTTGTTATTGGTAAAATTCGGGATTAAATAAACACCGTTAGAATCAATTGATATATAATTGATAAGCTCCTTTATACTATCAAACTTTTTCAATCCTTGTATTTTTTCAGAAGTATTATACTTCAAATAATCAGAGAACATTAAAGTAAGTGAATCCATTTTAAATTGAAAATCTGAAGAGAAACGATTGGTGATACTGCGTTCCTCTTCAGATATTTTTTTTTCAAGCAATTCTCTATAGTTGGAAATATGAGTTATACTCAGGTAAGTTAATATACTCCCTGTAACAATCACAGTGAAGATAAATATTACAATCAGTTTAGATCCTTTCCCCAGAAAATTTAACACTTTATATTAATTTTAAAAGATAGATGCCACTAATTTACAATTTATTAATATTAAATTATTCGTTAAAAAGCCCTTCCAGTTTCCATATTTCGCCTCCTTTACCTACCTCTATTTGAACCAGCATATTATTTCCATCTGGATGCAAATTTACATCGATGATTATAGCATTTTCAAAAACATCTTTAAATACAATTACTTCTTCAGGTTCACCTCCGCCAACTGCTATACGATGAATTTTTTTTAAATTTCGAAATTTCCCCTCCTTGAAATACAGGTATTTATCATCCTTTCCCCATGCAATAACATTTGGAGAACATTTACAATCTGAACCCGCCTCAAATATTTTTTTCATTTCTCCTCCAGATGTGGAAGCAACATATATTTCCTTATTATTCTCAAACCAATAGCCAAAAGCCAGTTTAGAATTATCATTTGACAATTCATAATACAATATGGTTTTTGTCCCTGAGACTATCGCTGTTTCCTGTTTTGACTTTATATCATATTTTATGATACTTTTTTGGTCATCAGATATATAAAAGACACTTTTCCCGTCATTTGAATACCTGAATAATTTATTATGACCACCCATCTTATTTCTAGACATATTATTTGCTACTTTTATTGGAGTCGTTTTTTCTGTATTTATATCAAATAAAAACAAGCCTCCTTGTAAGCTCCCTTTTAAAATCCCATAGAGTAATAATTTTGTTCCGTCAGGTGACCATTGGGCCTTATTTACGTTAGGATTTCCATATATTTCTGTATCTATGTTGTGGTAATTATTGGTTTTTGTATCATAAATACTAATCAAATATTGATTCCCTAATACATTATCTCTGTATTCTGGCCATCTCATATAAGTTGCATAACGACCATTTGGTGACCATGTAGGATTGATGTTCCTCTTAGTATTGAGCTTGGAAATCTTGAGTGAATGTTCTGAGCCTTCAATTTTATCATCCTTAAGACTAACATTATAAACATCGAATCTTGAGTTATCTGTACCATAAAAAACGGATTTGTCATTAGTAACGTGAAATAATCGATATCTGCTTCCCAAATCTACTTTTACTATTTCAGGAGATCCAATAGGGTTTCCATTTTCAACTTTTAGTTTCCACAGGTCGTTGGTTCCATAGCGGTCGCTTACAAATAATATTTCGTTTCCATCTCTTGCCCAAACAGGGCTTGCATCATTTGCCTCATTACTCACTATTTTTTTATCAATTTTTCCATCCATGGAAAGTATATAAATATCATTATTTTTTTTATTCTCCTTTTGTGGAAGTGTATAAAGAATAAACTTATTATCTGGAGAAATATCCATATAACAACCACAGTCACTTAAGGTTTTTATTAATTTTTGAGAACCATCATTTATAGAAACAAGTACTATTTTATGAAATTTGTCTCCTTTTATTTCCTCTGAGATACTTGCTAAAATATAATTACCGTCAGAAGTCCAGTCAACAGGCCATGGAGCAGTACCGTTTATGCCCTTTGCGATAATCTTATCAGAGGAACCATCTACATTTATAATATGTAATTCTGTGTCTTTTCCAACGAACCAGGTATATGCAAGTTTTTTACTATCTGGGGACCAAATTGAATTATCCGGAAATTGAACAGGCAATTTCCAGGTTCCAGTATTTGTCAAAGACCTGGTTTCTCCCGTTTGTAGATCTTTAATGTCTAATGATATATTATGCCAGTTAATATAATTTAAATAACGCCCATTTGGTGAAACTCCATATGTATCCTGAGCAGGACTCCAAATTTGACGAGCAACGATGCCTTCTTTTTTTTCAACTATATCAGGTTTTTTTAATCCTTTTAACTTTTTCTTTCCCATAGCAACAATCTCATCCTGATCAGAGTATTCTGCAATTAGTTTTTGATAGGTTTTTCTGGCATTTTGGTTGCCCAGTTTTTCATAACAGATCCCAACATGGAGTAAGGCTTTGGCTCTTAGCCCACGATCTACACTAACATCATTTACCAATGAATAGTAAATTTCAATAGCTTTGTTCAGATCTCCTTCACCTTCTTCTTGTATCAATCCTTTTTGAAACAATTGTTGAGAATTTTGTGCCTGTAGTGGTTTTTGCGTTGAAAACATACATCCAGAAATCAACAAATAAATAAGTAGATTTTTCATGTTAGTGATTTTAATTATTACTTCAGAAACTATAATAAAATGATTTATACCAAAACTACTTGTTAAAAACAGGTTTTATGTCAATATAATGTCAAGTTAAGCAAAAGTTTTATGAGCTTACTAATTTCTTAGAACAGCAAGTTGGAAGATTTGTAAGTATATTTGTACTGGTCAATGAATAAAAAATTGATCATATTTTAAACAATTAGTGATTCAAGATAATTTAAAGTGTTACCCACAGAAGCAACGAAATCAGTTGAATTTAAGTTTCATAACTGCGTCATTGCTGCTTGGCGTGTTATCTTTAATTAAATCTAATTTATAAGTCTTAGGGATATTATCCCAGTCTTCATATAGTTTTCCATCAATAAAATACCGTTTTGGAGCATTGGTATTTTCACTATATGATGTGTCAAGCATTAAACCATAAATGTTCTTTGGTGAATTTATCCCGGCCTTATCACCTTCCAGTACGATCTCGAATTTCCCATCTCCGTCAATATCCGTACGAATCCAGTTCAATTCTAATATCCTATGATAACTACCATCTTTGATCATGTTTTCAATTTCTTCATTAAAGCGTATAATAATATTTTCGCCGTCAACAATATCTTTTCGAATGGCAAAGTGAAGTGATTTAACTATTAAGGGTGTACTTCCTATTTCAAGATATTTTGAAACATCATTCAATTGATATTTTAATATATATTGAATGATGAGTGCATCCACTAACATAAAATCTATTTTTTCAGTCAACAAATTTTCTAAATTATCTTGGTTATTTTTTCCTGAAATAAGAGTTATATCTTCCGAAGCATTAAAATCTCCATATTCATAATTATCAATGATACCAATACGTTTACCTTTTAATTCAGAAAACGAAATGGCACCAACTTTACTGCCTTTTCTACCTACAAGTACAAGCTGATTATGTAAGTAGGGCTCAGAAAATAAATATTTTTCCTTCCGTTCATCACTAATCCATAGCGCTGCGCTTCCATCATATTTCCCTGAATCTATTCCGGTGATCACATCGTTAAATACTGTCATTTCTATAGAAGAATCAATATTATTTCTGGTTAATGCTTCCTTAACCAGATCACTGGCAAATGATTTTTCATTTTCAACATTGGTAAAAGGGGGGCCAAATATCTGAGGCTAATTTAAGTTCAGTGGTTTGCGCAAAACTATTTAATGTAATTATTGAAAAGACCAAGAGGATTAATTTTTTCATAATTTAATTATTAATAGTGGTTAATTGCATATAGTCATACTAAGATAGTAAATTATCTATTTAGTTTATTGAAAAACATCATTTTGATTTGATGCCCGTTTTTAGATTTTATCTATATACGGGTTTTTTTAATTTCAAATTCGATCTTTTTTTACTTTAAAATCATTACGTCAGGCCTGGAATAATGCCCAACTACATCAAACATTCTTTTAGTAGAAATAATTTCTTTTAAGTCAATATCAGCATATAAAATTCATTCTTTAGCTTCGAAAGGTCATGCCAGAATATTTTCTTTTGGACCAATGATACAACCGTTGCCTCGATTGATCCATTTTCTGTCCTCTGCATACAATTTTTTAAAATTCTATTTATTAATTTTCTCATTAGCACAAAGCTCTTGCTTCATTAACTCATTGAATCACTATATCAATTAGATCGATTGAATTGTATTCCAACCCCGAAAAACAGTCTCACTTGAGTAATTTGATTTACATAAGAAACATCAAAGTTAATTGGCCCTAACAAAGAATTATAGGATAAGGTTAATCCGCCGGATAACAAAAGGCTGGTTTCAGAATCATCTGACCAATTCCCTTTTGGGGAAAAAGCATCTTTTATATAATCTTCAAAATCACCGAATCCTACAGAGGCTATGTGAAAATGAGGTGTTAATATAAGACTTTTAAAGGTGTTGAATTGCAAACCCAAATTAAGCATCATAAATTGAGTAACGATCAATTCGCCTTCGTTTAATCCTGGGAAAAGATAATCATCTTTTCTTGGCCTTATCAAATTACCCCCTAAAGAATAAGATGCTCCAAATCCGTAATCTATAAATGAAACGTCGTCTAAACCTAATTCATCAACAAAAATAAAGCCTGTATTAGCACCCATGATTCCTGTAATTTTTTTACGGAAAGCAATTCTTTTTTCAAAGTTTACCGCCAATTTTGTATAACCATTTGTAGACCCTTCAATATCAGGTACCTCTTCGTCTGAAAAATCTAAATCGACTTCATGTATTAGTGACCTTCCTAGTTTTACCTTAAAGACAGTTCCATTGGTTGGATAAAAAACACTATTCATTGTGTTGGACAAATAATGCGCATAAATCTCAAAATTTCGAAATTTATAATCATTTAAGCCAAATACATTTTCAACAATATCAGGATCAGAGGTTGGTTTAATTCCTGTTTTTTCATAATTTAATCCAATTCCGGCATAACTTTTAAGCGGATCAATATTTTTGTTGAATTGATTATCAAAGTTTAAGTAACTATAATCCAGATCATCTAATATTTCACCCGAAAAATAGAAATTTTGTACAAGTTTTTGCCCAAGTACTTCTGATCTCCACCACCAATTTTTTTGTTTGCCAAAACTTTTCTGGTACTGAACTCTAAACCCTGGTTGCTCTGCAATATCAAGGCTCACTAAAAAACGGGAAGCCTTACCAATAACGTTTCTACTGGTGTAATTCAAAAAGAGCCCAACTCCTCTATAGGAATCATAGTGAATAGAGACCTTCGATTGGTGATGCGCTTTTTCAAAACCGTTCAATTGTAACCCTATCCTGTCTCCATCCAGAACAGGATTATAAGTAATTTGATCAAACAAATTAGTACCCATGGCTCTGTTAATACCTTCAATAATTTCCTTTGGAGTATATTCTTTACCAGTTTGGATATTTGTTCTTGACTTTACAAGACTGAGGTTAGCTTCACTAATATCCTTATAAATTACTGTATCTAAAACAACAGTTTCCGGCATTTTTGGTAACTTATGAGTTCTTTGATCATATTCCTTCAATTGTTTAGCTAAAGCGATCAAAGCAGATCTGTTCTTTTTGGCAGCAATTTTTCCTTCTTCATAAATTTCAGCACTTTTAGCAAAATCGCCTGTTGAATGGGTTATATATGGAACATTGTCGATTAAAATATCACATAGTTCGCGATTGACCGGATTTTTTATATTACTGCTCAACATACCTGCCTGAAAAAGTATTGTAGCAATATTATCTAATTTTTCTTTTGGAGCCATTCCTCCACCTACATCGCTGCCAATGATAATATCGGCTCCCATTTTTTTGGCAATATCTGTAGGGAAATTATTGAGAACTCCACCATCTACCAGTAAAGTATTATTGTAAGGAACCGGACGAAATATACTTGGTATGGACATACTGGCTCGCAAAGCCATACTTAATGAACCCTTTTCTAATACGACTTCTTCCCCTTGTACAATATCTGTTGCCATGGCTCTGAACGGAACAGCCAGATCGTCAAAATTGTTAATATTATAAGCAGGGTATGTTAATAAAGATAAAAATTCCCGAAGATTTTGATCATTCAGTAAGGAAGATTTTAATTTTGGTTTACCCTTTTTCCAATTAAATTCGATCAAATACCTGTTAAATTCACTTTTTTCTTCGACACTAACATCCATTAATGAAATACCTCCACCAAAAAAGCTCCGCCCAATTTACAGTATTTGCAATTGTTGCAATACTGTCTCCGGAATACCCTATAGCATATAAGCCACCAACAATACTACCCATGCTGGTTCCAATGATCAGATCAGGTACAATTCCAAGAGAGTCAAGAAGTTGTAATGTAGGGATATGAGCTAATCCTTTGGCGCCACCACCACTTAAAACCAAAGCTACTTTAGGTTTATTATTTTGAGCATCAATTAAATGGGGTATTATTAATATGAAGATCAGTATAAAAAACTGTATTTGTTTTTTCATAAATGTAATCTTGAGATATGACTAATATCAAATTTTAATTATAACAAATATAAAAAAGTAAAAGGTATTTTTTTCAAAACAAGCAAGATGATTATTATAAAATAATGAATTCTTTTTAATTAGTTTATTAAATATGGTTTTTGATAGATGTTGATCTTATTTACTTAGTTTCTACCTTATCCTTATACTTATCAAACCAGGCTAAAATACTGGCAATTTTTGCAATCAGATTACTGGGTCTGTTTGCAATTCCATGAGAGGCACCAGGTATTCTTACCATGGCGGTTTCAACATTTTCTAATTTTAATGCGGCATAGAATTGTTCTGATTCTGCTATTGGGGTACGGTAATCTTCTTCACCTGTTAAAAGCATGGTTGGTGTAGTAACATTTCCAACATAGGATAAAGGAGATCTCTTTAGATAACTGCTCGGATCTTCCCAGGGTTTATTGGGGAACCAATATTTATAAAAAAATTGTACACCATCCGCGTACAACACAAAACTATACCAGTTTATAACTGGCTTGGCAACAACAGCTGCTTTGAATCGATCAGTTTTACCAACGATCCATGCAGTTAGAACACCTCCACCACTACCTCCGGTAACGAATAGATTTTTATCATCAATAAATCCTTTTTTTATCACTGCATCAATACCCGACATCAAGTCATCGTAATCATGGTTGGGATAATCATGATGGATCAAATTTCCAAACTCTTCACCATAGCTTGTACTTCCCCTGGGATTGGAATATAAAACTACATATCCTGCAGCGGCATAGGCTTGTATTTCGGCAGAATAAACCGAACCATAACTGGCAAACGGCCCTCCGTGAATTTCCAGAATCATCGGGTATTTTTTGTTGGGATCAAAATTTGGTGGAGTCACTATCCAACCTTGGATTTTTCTTTGATCAAAAGATGATTGCCACCATATTTCTTCCACCTTTCCCAGGTTTCTAAAAGAAAACAGATCATCGTTCAGGGCCGTAATTCTTTTGTTGTTTTTACCATCGAATACACCAAGGTCTGCAGGATGACTCGTTCCGCCAAGGGTATACGCAAACCTATCATTATTTGAAATCGTATAATCAGCTGCATTATAAGGCCTTCCCAGTGATAAACCACCCAAACCTTTTACTTTTTCACTTACCTTTCCGGAAAGGTTAATAAAGCCCAATTTTGTATCTCCTTTATCGTCATATTGAAAATAGAGTCCTTTTCCACTATTAGCCCATTGTACATTCTGAACACTTCTGTCAAAACCTTTAGAGATAATTTTTGAATCAGATCCATCGCTATTCATTACATATAAATCAGTAATTTGATAGCCCTGATGTTTGTCGTTAAAACCGGT
>PVMK01142905.1_pt1 | contig 29239 bp, 28 predicted proteins | sample 1853481 | NCBI WGS metagenome assembly PVMK01 (sample SAMN08533507, study PRJNA380276) | Marine sediment metagenome, whole genome shotgun sequencing project.
GAGTGTTTTCATTTACTTATTCCCCTTTTGGAATCCTCCCAAAGTGTATCCTTGAACCTGATTACTCTACAGCATTTGAATGCGTAAGGTGCCGATTTCCTTGTAAATGATGGCCAGCGGCTTCCTTGTTGAAAGTGTGATTATTCTGGCTGCTGTGCCGTACATGAAATGTGAAGTCAGGAAGACGTGGAAGTCATCACCACTGGTGAGAATGTTTTCGATAATATCCAGAATTCGTTTTTCCTGGTTTTTGGCAAGCGCAAACTGTAGCGACCCGATTTCGACCTTGTCGCGGGCGAACGTCAGGGGCTGCGGCTGCCGGCGCGAAAGTACTTCACGGTAGAGTTGCCTGATCATTGGCTGTGGAAGGATGAAGCCGGCCTGGTGTTCGGTGAACAGCCAGTGGATGTCGTTTTCTTCCCCGGGAATGCTCTCGTGTTCGCCAAAAGCCTGGCACCAACCTCGGAAATAGGCAGAATAGCGCTTGGGTTCACGTTCGAGCATTTTAACCATCTTAGCACTGTGGCCCGGCTGGTAGAATTTGCTATGCTGCACGATCGCAATTGAACATGTTGTAATGACACTAGGAGCGCGAAATGACTTTTCCGCTGATTGGCCTGCACGCGTGGCTTGGTGAGTTCGCCGCGCTGATGTTTGTCTGGGCATTTATCGAACTTTACAGTGGCGCCGACAGCAACATCCGGCGCGCGAAGCTAGCAGTAATGCTGGGTGTGGTGTTCCTGTTCGCGGTGTGGTTGGCCGGAGGTTTTTACTACGTAGAGTTCTACGGTTCCAGTGTGAAGCCATTGATCAAGGCAGGACCGTTTCCCTGGGCCCACAAAGTCGTGATGGAAACCAAAGAGCATGTATTTCTCTTCCTGCCATTCCTGGGGCTGTTGGCCTACGGCCTGATGCAGCGCCTGGGGAGTCAGATGCCCCAGGATCGCCGTGCACGCGTTGCGGCCATGTACGCGACAGGTTCGGTGGCCGTTGTCGCGGCCGGCATGGCGTTCTTCGGTTTCCTGGTTTCCAGCGGGTTCCGTGCCGCACTGGAGCAGATAGCGTTATGAACAGGTTCAGCCTCAAGGCGCTTGCTTACGCGTGTCACGCCGTCATCTGGTTCGTGGTCATCATTACCATCGCCACTGAATTGGCCGAGCCGGTGAAGGGCTTCCTGGCGGGCCTGACAGGCCATCACTGGACCGCGAAAGGCCTCATTTCGCTCGTCATTTTCTTTGCTGTGGCGTTTATTTTTGCAAAAAAAGAAGACCCCGGTAACGTGACTGGCCTGGTCCGGGGCGTCCTGATCAGCGCGGTGCTGGGCGCTATCACGATCTTCGTTTTCTACTTAGTTTGAATACAGCTAATATTCCATCTTTAATCATAAGGAGCAATTCCATGAAACATGAACTTCCCGCTTTGCCGTTTGCCGCCGATGCGCTCGAGCCGGTGATTTCGGCTGAAACCATTGAATATCACTATGGCAAGCACCACCAGGCCTATGTGACCAACTTGAACAACCTGGTGCCCGGTACGGAATTTGAAAACGCCTCGCTGGAGGAAATTGTTTTGAATTCGGACGGCGGAATTTTCAATAATGCGGCCCAGGGTTGGAACCATACGTTTTACTGGAACGGCCTGAGTCCAGCAGGCGGTGGTGAGCCACAAGGCGCGCTCGCTGGGGCGATCAATGCGGCTTTCGGGCCGTTTGACGGGTTCAAGGACGCGTTCGCCAAGTCGGCGGTCGGTAATTTCGGATCAGGCTGGACCTGGCTGGTGAAAAATGACGACGGTTCGGTCGAAATCGTCAACACCTCGAACGCGGGTAACCCAATGTGCGACGGCAAGACTCCGCTGCTGACGATCGACGTGTGGGAACACGCCTATTACACCGACTACCGTAACGCCCGCCGGAAGTACCTAGGAGGGATCTGGTCGCTGGTTAACTGCGACTCTGTCGCCGCAATCTACGGTTGATTTGAAACCAGACAACAACACGCCTTACCTGAAGCCGGCATACCGTTGGTATGTTCTGGCGTTGCTGACGCTCGTCTATACTTTTAATTTCGTCGACCGTCAGGTGGTGGTCATTCTGCAGGAGCAGATTCGCGCCGATTTGGGGTTGATGGACTGGCAGCTTGGCTTGTTGTCGGGCTTTGTCTTTGCCATCTTCTACTCGGTTCTAGGGTTGCCGATTGCGCATTTATCGGAAAGCGCAGGACGCAAACGCGTGGTGGCCGCAGCGCTGACTTTCTGGAGCGTGATGACCGCGCTTTCAGGCGCGGCCCAGAATTTTACGCAGTTACTGCTGCTGCGGATCGGGGTTGGCGTGGGGGAGGCGGGCGGCAGTCCACCGTCCCACTCGATGATTTCGGATATTTTTCCGCTGCGCCGCAGGGCGCTGGCCCTGTCGATCTTTTCCATGGGCGTTTATTTCGGTTACCTGTTGGCCTATGGTTTTGGCGGCTGGGTTGCCGAGAGCCTGGGTTGGCGCCTGACTTTCGTGGTGGTTGGCCTGCCCGGGGTGTTGCTGGCCGTCGTTGTTGCTTTCACCATCAAGGAACCACCCCGGGGCCTGGCGGAACGCCAGGAAAAGAGTCACCTGAGTCCTGGCCTGGCGGAAGAGGATTTGGCCAGGCCGTCCTTTGGCGACACGCTGCGCCTGCTTTGGACCCGTAAGTCGTTCCGGCATATCGCGTTCGCGGGCAGTTTGCAATCACTGGCCGGCTATGGCGTCGGTAATTTTGTTCCGTCTTTTGTCATCAGGGCCCACGATTTGACGATTGCCGAGGCGGGCTGGCAGCTTGCGCTGATCACGGGTTTAGGTGGTGCATCGGGCATGGTGATTGCCGGGTGGATTGCTGACCGCCTGGCTCGCAGGGGGGAGCAATGGTATGTCCTGACTCCGGCGATTGCGATGACGCTGACCCTTCCGCTCACGATACTGGCTTTTTCAGCGGCAACACCTGGAACCATGTTCCTGTCCTATATACCGTACGTCATCCTGGGCGCCATGTGGCTGGGGCCCGCCATTGCAGTGACGCATTCGCTGGTCGGCCTGAAGCAGCGGGCAGTTGCTTCAGCCGCGCTGTTTTTTGTCATTAATATGATTGGCCTGGGGCTTGGTCCTCTGCTCGTGGGCACACTTTCAGACTTGCTGCGCCCCGAGTATGGCGACGCAAACGGACTCCGTTACTCGATAATCAGCACCGCCCTGGTGGTAAAAAGCTGGGCTATTCTTCATTTCCTGCTGGCAGCCCGCAGTGTCGCGGCTGATATCCGCAGATAAACAACCTTATGGAAATAGATAGTTATGGACGCAAAACTCAACGTACTGGGTGAACCACTTCTGCCCTGTTCCGAACAGCCGATGACCGGCTTTTTTCGCGATGGCTGCTGCAACACCAGCCCCGAGGACCTGGGGCGGCATGTTGTCTGCATTCGGGTGACCGCCGAGTTCCTGGAGTTTTCGCGTTCCCGCGGAAACGACCTGAGCACGCCAAACCTTGAATTTGGCTTTCCCGGGCTAAGGCCCGGTGACCAGTGGTGCCTGTGCGCCGCGCGCTGGCAGGAGGCGCTGGAGGCTGGCGCCGCGCCCCATGTCGTCCTGCAGGCGACCCACGCTGCCGCCCTGCGTGTCGTTCAATTACGTGACCTGAAACAATATGCCCTCGACCTGGTTTGATAGCCTTGAGCACTATTTTGGGAGCAATAATCCATGCGCAACCACCCACTGTTGATCTGCCTTGCCTTTTCTATGCTGCTGCCTGGCGCCTGTGGGAAAACGGAACCTGAGGTTGCGCAGCCCGAAGTAATGAAACCTGAAGTCGTGCAGACTGAAGATCCCTATTTATGGCTGGAAGATATCCTGGGCGAGCAGTCACTCGAGTGGGTGAGGGCAGAGAATACCCGCACCCTTAGTATGCTGGAAACAGACCCCCGCTTTGCAGAGATTGAGGCGCGCGCGCTGGGTATTTACAACGCGACCGACAAGATCGCTTACGCGGAGCGCTCAGGCGATGAAATGCATGACCTCTGGCGCGATGAAGTGAACGTACGGGGTTTATGGCGCAAAACCAGTGTTGAAGCCTACGCAGCAGGCAACCCCATTTGGGAAACAGTTCTCGATTTTGACGAACTGGCAAAACACGATGACAGGAACTGGGTCTACAAGGGGCGGGATTGTCTGATGTCCGCCGGGCGCTGCATGTTGCGTCTTTCCGATGGTGGCACCGATTCAGTGGAATTGAAGGAATTTGACATCGTCAATCGGCGTTTTGTGGAAGGCGGGTTCGAGGCGCCCAACGCCAAGCAGTGGGTGGCCTGGGTTGATCAAGATACCCTGATGATTGCCACCGACTTTGGGCCGGAAAGTACTAATGCCTCCGGCTATCCACGCCAGATCCGCTTGTGGAACCGGGGCACAGCGCTTTCTGAAGCACAGCTTCTGTTTGAAGGGCCGGCGAGTGACGCGTTTGAATTTCCTGTCATCAGTCGTCGCGAGGACGGCACTCATGCCCTGGTGATACAGGGACCGGATTTCTTCACCCAAACGCTGCACCTGGTCGGAGAAGATGATTCGCTAAGGACTCTACCCCTGCCGCAGGATGTCTCGTTTCAGGGCTTCATGGGGGAGCAGCTAATTGCCCTGATGCGCTCCGACTGGGCGGTTGGTGACGTGACAGCCGCGGCTGGAAGCGTGGTTGCCGTTGGCCTTGATGACCTGATCAACGGAACACCCGGGGTCAGTCTGCAAACCGTTTATACGCCGGATGCGGTCAGCAGCGTTGAAAGTGTGACAGTGGCTAAAAACCGTATCTATCTCGCTCTGTTATCGAACGTCACAGGCAAGCTGATCATGGCCTCAGCCAGTGATGCAGGCTGGGCTCTCAGCGCTGTGGCCCTGCCTGAAAATGGCACGCTGAGTGTTCGCGCAGCCGATGACAGTGCCAATGACGTTTTCGTGTCCTTTGAAAGCTATCTTCAGCCGGAAAGCCTCTACCGTGTGATGGAGGACGGTGAAATCCACCTGGTGCAGGCGCTGCCGGAACGTTTTGACGCTGCCGGTTTCGTCACGGAGCAAAAATTCGCCACCGCCAAAGACGGTACGCACATTCCTTATTTCATGGTCCGGCCCAAAGACCTGGAGATTGACGGCCAGCGCCCGACACTGCTGTACGCTTATGGCGGCTTTGAAAACTCATCCACACCGGGATACACCTTCCCGATTGGCAATTCACCGAACATGACTTCCTGGCTCGAAGCCGGCGGAACCCTGGTGGTGGCCAATATCCGCGGTGGCGGAGAGTTCGGGCCAAAATGGCACCAGGCCGCCCTGAAAGAAAAGCGGCAGGTAGCCTTTGACGACATGATCGCGGTGGCTGAGCACCTGATTGAAACAGGACTGACAACGCCCGGCCACCTGGGCGCCATGGGCCGGTCTAACGGCGGCTTGTTGATGGGCGCGATGCTGACCCAGCGCCCGGATCTGTTTAACGCCATCGTGGTTGGCGTGCCGTTGCTGGATATGTTGCGCTACCACAAGCTGCTGGCGGGCGCCTCGTGGATCGCCGAGTACGGCAATCCGGATGTGCCGGAAGAAGCTGCCTGGATCAGTGAGTGGTCGCCTTATCAGAAGATGGGTGAATTAGAGTCCTATCCGGAAGTCCTTTTCTATAGCTCCACGCGCGATGACCGTGTGCACCCGGGCCATGGCCGCAAGATGGCTGCCAGGATGCGCGAACTCGGCCATTCCTTCCTCTATTACGAGAACATTGAAGGCGGGCATGCCGGTTCATCGGACCTGACACAGCGCGCATTTATGGACAGCCTGCAGATTACTTATTTGATGCAGAAGTTAATGGATCCGTAAAAAAAGGAACTCTGACCTCTTTTTTTACCTCTTCCCCTCAATGAATGGCGCCTTCATTGGCGGGGCATACATGGCCAACTGTGCCATTCAGAACATACTGGCGTACTCTGAGGGGCGAGCACTGCCCGCGCAGGTGTCACCATGACTAAATTCAGATCGTTTGCTGTCATAATCCTGATTAATCAGAACTTTCTTAATAACGGGAGAGGAACATAATGGAATACGCCGGTCTCATTGCCAGTGTCGCCCTGCTTATCTGGCTCGCCCTCAGGGGTATCGATATCGTCTTTGCGGCGGTGCTGTGCTCCCTGTTGATCATTGTGACCAACGGGCTACCGCTTGCTGCGGGACTGACCGAGTACTTTTCATTTGGCCCGCTCGGGGCCTTTAATTTTGCGGGAAAGTTCTTCCTGCTGTTTGCCAGCGGCGCGATCTTCGGGCGAGTCATGAGCGAAAGCCATGCCGCTGCCGGCATTGCCCTGGCGATGGTAAGAAAACTCGGAGCTCATCGCGCCTTGTGGATTACGGTGATGGCCTGTGCGCTGCTGACCTATGGCGGCGTGGTGGTGTTTGTGGTCATCTTTGCCATGTATCCCCTGGGGCTGAAGCTATTGCAGGAAGCGGATATCCCCAAACGCCTGTTTTGCGCCGCCCTGGCGCTGGGCGCGGGTACCTTCACCCTGACCGCTTTGCCTGGAACCCCCTCGATACAGAACGTTATTGCCGCGGTCTCCCTGGGTACCGACCTGTTTGCCGGAGGCTGGTTGGGGGTGATTGGCGGACTCGCGATGTTTGGCGGCGGCATGTGGTACCTGGAGCGACAACGGTTGCTGGCAAAGGCTAACGGGGAGCATTTCGTGGCAGGCCCCGGCGATATTATCTCTAATGTGGAAGAGGAGGGCGGCAGCTACCCTCACGGATTGGTCGCGTCCCTGCCGCTGGTGCTGGTGCTGCTTACCATTATCATCCCCCGGCTGATCAAACTGTCGTTGGATGAAAGCAGCCTGGCCGCTGCGGGACCCATGATGGAACTGCTGCGCTTTGCCAATAGCCAACCTATTGTCTGGCCGTGCGTCGCATTGATGAGCGGGACCGTGCTGGCGCTTATCCTGTTTTCGTCGGTCCGCCGGAACGCACTGCAGGTTATGGGCAGGGGTACAAAGGATTCGATTATGCCCCTGATCAACACGGCTGCAGTAATCGGTTTTGGCGGAGTAGTGACACATACGGCGGGTTTCGGGCAGTTTATCGCCATCATGGTTGCTTCCGACCTGCCCCCGATGTTGTCGATGTTTACCTCCGTCAGCCTGGTTTCAGCCATTACCGGATCGGCCACCGGCGGCCTGCAGATTTTCATGCAAACCATGGCGCCTGCCTACCTGGAAATGGGTATCGAACCGCAGGTCCTGCACCGCGTCGCAACCATGGCTAGCGGCGGCTTTGATTCCCTGCCACATTGCGGCGCGGTCGTTGCCATGCTGACCATTACGGGAATGACGCATAAAGAGGCTTACAAAGACGTTGGCATTATTACGGTTGTGATTCCGGTGATCAGCACACTGGGCGTCATTGCGCTGGTAGCGCTTTTACGATAAACCCCGGAGTTTTTGGCCGGGGTTTTATTTTGCATTCGCCCAGTTTTCTGTTAGGATGCCATTTTTCCGGATGCCTTAACTTCTGGCATCCACCTGGAGTAAACCCCTAATGTCATTTGAAACACTCGGCCTCTCGGCCGAACTTCTGCGCGCGGTTAGCGAGCAGGGATACACCGAACCCACGCCGGTCCAGAGCAAGGCGATCCCCGCCATTCTGGAAGGCAAAGATGTGATGGCCGGTGCTCAGACCGGTACCGGCAAAACCGCCGGCTTCACGCTGCCGTTATTGCAGCTTTTGAGTGAAAATCCCGATAGCAGCGCCCGGCGCCCGATTCGGGCCCTGGTCCTTACCCCGACCCGGGAACTGGCTGCCCAGGTAGGCGAAAGCATTGAGATTTACGGCCGCCACCTGCCGCTGCGCTCCACCGTGATTTTCGGCGGAGTCAAGATCAATCCGCAGAAAGACAAACTGCGCCGGGGTGTCGATATCCTGGTGGCCACACCGGGCCGGCTGCTGGACCATATCAGTCAGCGGACGGTCGATTTGTCACAGGTCGAAATTCTGGTGCTGGATGAAGCCGACCGGATGCTCGATATGGGCTTTGTCAACGACATACGCAAACTGCTGGCGCTGATGCCTGCAAACGGCGTGCGCCAGAACCTGCTGTTCTCCGCAACTTTTTCCCGCGAGATCAAGCAACTTGCCGATCGCTTGCTGGACCACCCTGAACTTATCGAAGTAGCGCGCTGTAAAACAACCGCCGAGCGGATTGCTCAGGTGGTGCACCCAGTGGACAAACGCCGCAAGCGTGAATTGCTGAGCCACATGATCGGTTCCAATAACTGGCGCCAGGTACTGGTGTTCACGCGTACCAAGCACGGCGCCAATCGCCTGGCGCAACAGTTGGAAAGAGACGGCCTTCGCGCCGTAGCCATCCACGGCAACAAAACCCAGGGCGCCCGGACCCGTGCGCTGGCCGAGTTCAAAAGTGGCGCAGTGCGGGTACTGGTTGCCACCGACATTGCAGCCCGTGGCCTGGACATCGACCAACTGCCACACGTGGTCAACTTCGAACTGCCGAATGTCCCGGAAGACTATGTGCACCGCATTGGCCGCACCGGTCGTGCCGGGATGGAAGGCGAAGCAGTCTCGCTGGTATGCGTTGATGAGCACAAGCTATTGCGCGATATCGAAAAATTGTTGCAGCGCAGGATGCCATGCGGCTCGCTAGATGGAGACCAGCCGGATCCAGGCCGCCGGGCCGAACCGGTCCAGAATGGTCGTAACGGTGGTGGCCGTTCCCAGCAACGGAACCAGTCCGGCCGCCGCAAGCAGGGCAACTCACAGTCAAAGCCAAGGAATTGGCAGTCGCGTTCCAGCAGGGGGCAATCAAGAGTAGCCTGAAGATTCTCCGGCAGAGAATAGTGATTTTATGTAGGAGCGATTTTAATCGCGAAAAATCGCGGATAAATCCGCTCCTACAGGGTAAAGCTCTTGCTCAACCCAGGCAACGGATTTCCCACAGCCCCTGAAGGCGGAGATATTCCCAAATAGGCGCTAATGGTCGGCGCCACATCCCGCGGTGCGACACGGCGATCGACTTTCCCATGCCCGATCCGCGGACCGGCGATCATGATCGGCACGTGGCTGTCGTAGTTATACGGCGAGCCGTGCATCGCAGTGTCACCGTCCGGGGTGGAGCTCAGGTACCAGAATGGGTCCTGCACGACGATGACATTTCCTGAACGGGTTGGATGAAAACCGGTTTCCACGCGGCTGGCCGCAAGCGTGTCGGGGACGCGGCCGGTCAGAATGTCGGTTTTTGTAAGCGCCAGTGAAAAACCTGGTATCTGCATGATCTCCGCGGCCAGCGCTTGCTCCACATCAGCCACATCCAGGTCCAGGGCGTTGATTGCATCCAGGTCCAGGTAGATGCCCGGTTTTTTGAATGCCAGCAGCAGTTTCGCATCGGTATTAAATTTCACCTGCAAAGCCGTGTTTGCCCGGCTCATGATTTGCGGGGTATAAAGTCGCTCAGCCGCTATGCCAAGTTCGGCCATATGTTCGGGCGCCGGGCAGACTCCGTGGTCTGAGGTCAGCACGATCAGGGTCTTGTCCAACCCGATCTTTTCCATTGTGACCAGTTCTTTTACAAATGACAGGGTGAGCTGATCGCCCATCGGGGTATGGCGCAGCGTGGAATAGAACGCGCTGGCATCATCATTTTTCAGGCTGTGGGGGAACGTGCGGCCTAAATTTCCGTATGATTTCTCAAACCAGCGGTCATCCTGCTTGATAAAGGTATAAGTCTCCGGCTTCAGTAGCAGGTCCCAGTTTGTATCGCGGCACGGTCCTTGATGGACACCGAAAATACCCGGGATTTCCCGCCGCTGGCTGCGACCAGTTCGTCTCCAAACGTGCTCGATGTCAGGTTGCGCGGTGATCTGCCTTTACTGGTTTCCAGCGTTTCTCCGATCTGGGGGTAACGCTCGTCTTCCGTGTTAAAGACCGCTTGGCGGGTGGCAGAATCAAACCATTCATTGCCGGCGATGCCGTGCTGCGGCGTATTACCGCCGGTTGCCAGCGTCGCATGGCCCGCGGCCGTGACCGTTACAACGTGCTCAAAATGCGCATTGGTATAAGCCGTGCCCTTATCCACCAGGTAACGGAAACCCGCCGGCGCCAGGCGGTCCTGCATGCGCCAGGGCATGTCACCGCGCAGTTGATCGATTGATACTCCTGGCTTACAGGTTCGTGTGCAACTGGTAATTTAGTCGCATCTATTTTCAAAGTAAGTAATTCAAGTCATAAACAGGGTAAATTCACATCATGAGTAAATTGAAAGCGCTGTTGTTTGACATCGACGGCACCATTGCCGACACCGAGCGGGACGGTCACCGGGTGGCCTTCAACCAGGCCTTTGCCGATGCCGGCCTGGACTGGGACTGGGACGTTGCACTTTACGGACAACTGCTGACAGTGAGTGGGGGGAAAGAACGGCTGCGTTATTTCATTGAGCAATGGAAGCCCGGCTTCGAGCAGCCGGATGACCTGGATTCCTTTATCCGTGAACTGCACCGGGCTAAAACCCGGCATTACCTGGCGCTGCTGGAACAAGGGGCCATTCCGCTGAGGCCAGGTGTCGAACGACTTTTAAAAGATGCCCGCGCTTCTGGTTTACGGCTGGCAATCGTAACCACGACCACGCCGGAGAATGTCACGGCCCTGCTGGGCTCAACCCTGGGTGCGGACAGCATTGGCTGGTTCGATCTGATTGCGGCCGGTGACATAGTGCCCGGCAAAAAACCGGCTCCCGATATTTACCACTACGCCCTGGACCATCTGGACTTGAAGGCAACTGAATGCCTGGCGCTGGAAGACTCGGACAACGGCCTGCTGTCCTCGACCGGGGCGGGCATTAAAACAATAGTCACGGTAAATGATTACACCAGGCAGCAAAACTTCTCCGGCGCTGCCGTGGTGGTGGATCAGCTAGGGGAGCCGGGCGCGGGTTTCGAGCTGATCGCCGGCGATGCCAGTGAGGCGACAATTGTCGATGTGGCGTTTTTGAGACGCATTTTCTCTTAGCAAAGTGGTAACCTGATGCACTATCAGCCGCATTTGTTGCCGGGAGCAACCCCATGAACTCAGTAACCAGGATCGTACTTGCTTTTGTATTCCTTCTGATCTCCGGCCCGGTTCTTGCTGATGCAAAAACTGAAATCACCAGGGCGCTGGATTACTTTGTCGAAATCTGGAACGAGGGTGATCTGGATGAACTCAAAGGTTATTACCACCCGGATTTTATTCTCGTTACCGAAAACGGTGCAATTGCCCAGGGGCAGCGGATAGACGATTTGAAGTCAATCGCGCAGGCAGGTGAAGACCGGGGCGTGCTCGAATATACACACATCCAGATTAAGCCGCTGGAAAAAAATCATGCGATGGCCTGGGGCGAGCTTCACTTGAAGTTCGAGGATGGTTCAGCCATCAATACCTGGTTCACAACGGTCTACGTGGAAACGCCATTCGGCTGGAAAGCAATCTTGACGCATAACTAGGCCATAAATGGATCCGGTAACCCTGGCATTTCTGTTCGGTGGTCTCAGCGCGGCGTCTTTGCCGCTGGGCGCCGCCGCTGGAATCTGGCTTAACCCCAGTCTGCGGGTAACGGCGGCAGTGATGGCCTTTGGCGCCGGAGCATTGCTGTGTGCACTGGTGCTGGAACTGGTGGTTCCGGCGCTGGCCCATTTCCCGGATGATCCCACGGCAGGTTTTATCTGGCTGGCGCTGGGCGCTATGATCGGCTGTCTGTTATTTATCAGCCTCGACCTTGCCCTGTCGGGAATGGGGGGCTACCTGCGGAAACATTCGACAATTTCATCGCGCTTGAAACGCCGGAAGAAACAGCATTTCCACCAGATACTGGATAAATTCTCGGTGCTGGACCTGATGGTCAGCCTACCGCCGGAGGAAATGCGCCGCGTGGTCAGCGATATCGAAAAGCGGGTCTTCAAGGCAGGCGAACTGATCTGTCACGAGGAAGCCCCCTGCGACGCATTGTTCCTGATCGATTCGGGCAGGGTGCGAATCCACCCGCTTGATGAAGAAGGAGAGGGTGTTGAGGCATCCATATTGTCGCAGGGCGAAGCCTTTGGTGAATTCGCGCTGGTCACCGGTTTGCCGCCAATCGCGCGCGCGGAGGCCATTGATGACACTGCCGTGTGGGAAATGCACAAAGACGATTTCAATGAGATCGTTGCGGTATCACCGGGTCTGCAGAGCAAGCTGGAACATATAACCCGGCACGGGCCGGAGGCATCTCCTGCCGGTGGTTTGGATCCGGAGAAATCGAAAGCCTGGCTGCAGGCCGCCATTCATAACCTGGAGTCTGAGATCGGCAAGCCTACTGAAGCTGAAATCATTCACGCGGCACATGGCCAGAAAAGAAGCGGCAGCAATGTAGCGCTGGCTATCTGGCTGGGCATTGCGCTGGACGGTGTTCCCGAGTCACTGGTAATTGGCGGGTCGATGCAGGGGACATCCATCAGTGTGGCTTTGATCGGTGGGCTGTTCCTGGCCAATTTTCCTGAAAGCATGTCGAGCGCGTCCGTGATGAAGAAGCAGGGCAGTCCGTCCATTCTGATCATCGGCATGTGGGTTTCGCTGATGATCATGACCGCGGTCGGGGCTGCCTTCGGTAATCTGTTCATCGCCGATGCACCGCTGCACCTACGCGCGTTGCTGGAGGGCATGGCAGCGGGTGCCATGCTGGCGATGATCGCCCAAACGATGCTGCCTGAAGCTTTTGAGCATGGTGGGTGGCTGACTGGCCTGATGACGGTGATTGGTTTCCTCGCCGCCATCTGGATGGGGACTTTGGATCATTAACACGCTTTAGATCATGTCCGGAAGTTGCCTGCCCGTTATACTGGCGCATCGTTCAAATTCAATGAGTGACTGAGATGAAAACAGAGTATCAATGCATCGTTATGGGCGCTGCAGGGCGCGATTTTCATATCTTCCTGGCCTTCTTGCGCGACCATCCGGAATTCAGGGTCAAGGCCTTCACGGCCACGCAGATTCCTTTCATCACTGAACGCCGTTTTCCGCAATCGTTGGCGGGATCGGGCTATGATGCTGATATTCCAATTTACGACGAGTCAGAACTTCCCGGGCTGATCAAGCGCCTTGAGATTGATTTTGTTTTCTTCGCCTACAGCGACATTTCGCATGCAGATTTGATGCACAAATCCAGCCTGGTGCAGGCAGCCGGGGCAAGCTTCGTGATGCTCGGTCCTGATCAAACACAGCTTGTTGCAACGAAACCCGTAGTGAGCGTAACAGCTACACGCACCGGCGCCGGCAAGAGCCCGCTGACCCAGTGGCTGGCGCGACTATTGACGGACCAGGGCAAAAACGTGGCTGTGATTCGCCACCCCATGCCCTACGGCAACCTTGAGATGCAGCGCGTCCAGCGTTTTGCGACAACTGCGGATCTCGTCGAACACAAATGCACAATTGAAGAGCGCGAGGAATATGAACCGTATGTCGATATGGGCATCCCGATTTATGCGGGTGTCGATTACCAGGGCATTCTGGATGAATCTTCCCGTGAAGCGGATATCATTCTGTGGGACGGTGGCAATAACGACTTTTCATTTATCCGGCCTGACCTGGATATCGTTGTGGTGGATGCACTGCGGGCTGGTCATGAAATCGACTACTTTCCAGGAGAGGTAAATTTCCGCCGCGCAGACATCCTGGTGATCAGCAAGGCGGGCTCAGCTGAGCCGGGGGCTATCGAAGGGATCCGTGAACGGGCCAGGCAGTTGAACCCTGATGCGCCGCTGTGCACCGCCGACCTGGAGATCGAAGTGGATCAGCCCGGGCGCCTGGAAGGACAGCGTGTCCTGGTGATCGAGGATGGCCCGACCGTGACCCATGGCGGCATGTCCTATGGAGCCGGAACCGTGGCCGCTCAGCGTCATGGGGCGACGCCGGTCGACCCCCGTCCCTACGTCGTTGGCACGATCCGCGATACTTTTGAAGCATATCCACACATGGAGCGGATTGTACCGGCGATGGGCTACTCCGAGGCGCAACGTGATGCGCTGGCCGAAACGATCAATGCCTGCTGTGCCGCGGAGGATGTCACGTGCGTTGTCGACGCCAGTCCGGCCCGGCTGGACCTGATGCTCGACCTGGATGTACCGATGGTGCGGGTGGTCTACCGCTTCAAGCAGATTGACGGCCCGCCGCTCGAAGAACTGGTTCAACGCTTACTATAAGCAAGCGTTTTCTAGGCTAGAACGAGGTACGTATCGTATTCCAGTGTGCTTACCGCGGCTGAGAACTCGGCTTGCTCCACGCGTTTGATTTCGGTCAGCGCCTGTTGCAAGTCGGCGCCCAGGTAGTTCCGGATAAACGCAGAATCTTCGAACGGTTTCAGTGCAGCCTCCCAGGTGGCCGGCAGTATTGCGTCGACTTTTTCCGGACCCTCAGTGGTGGGTGGCTGTGCCTCCAGCTCATTATCGATGCCATGCAGGATTCCGGCGAGAATCACCGCCAGGGACAGGTAGGGGTTGGCATCGGCCCCGGCAATCCGGTGCTCAATGCGCCGGGCTGCTCCGTCACCGTTGGGAATACGCATGGCGACATAGCGGTTTTCGTAACCCCAGGTGGGGGCCAGCGGCCCGTGGACGCCGCGCTGCAGCCGGCGCCAGGAATTAAGATGCGGAGCGAAAATGAGCATGGAATCGGCCATTACATCAGCCAGTCCGGCAATCGCGTTTCTCAGCAGGTCGCTGCCCCGGTCAGTGCCGTCATCAAAAATATTGTCGCCGTTGCCATCGAGGATGCTGACATGGGTGTGGAAGCCGTTGCCGTCCCGGTCACCAAATGGCTTGGCCATGAAGCTTGCAATGTAACCGTGCTTGCGCGCTACGCTCTTGATGACCTGTTTCAATAACTGGGCATTATCAGCTGCCTGCAGGGGATTCTCGACGTGGTGCAGGTTGAGTTCGTACTGACCAGGAGCAAGTTCTTTAAGCAGGCCGTCGAGCGGTACCGACATCAGCTCGCAGGTCTCGCGTATTTCATGCATCAATGAAGCGGTTTCCTGCATCACTTCGGTACTGTACAACTGACCTCCGATCCGGCATTCGCCGTTAACACGCGTGGCGGGAATTTTTGGCTTGCCTTCCCGGTCGCGCCCTTCCTCGAACAGGAAAAACTCAAGCTCCGGGGCGCAGACGGGTGTGAGGCCCCTTGCAACGTACATCTCGAACACCCTTTTTAATACCACCCGCGGGTCGAAGCCCCAGGGTGTGCCATCTTCGGTGTTAAGTTGCAGGAACAGTTGCGCTGTGGGGCGTGGCAGCCAGGGCAGGGCACAGATGGATTCCTCGACGGCCTCGCATATACCATCTCCGTCACCGGTTTTTTCACACAGTAGCGGGACATCCCGGCCCCAGATATCCGGTGACACCGCGGTAAGTGGAATCTTGAACTGGCCGTTCAACACTTTTCCGGCAGTGGCTGCCGGCAACCACTTGCCCCGGTAAATTCCGTTCAGATCGGTCAGGATGACTTCAACGGTTTCGATTCCGGGATTTTCCTCGAGAAACCGGAGCACCGGCGAATGGGTTTTGATATCGCTCATTCGCCACATGATACTGGATGTTATTCATCTAAATTGTGATTTATCTGGTTCACTGCTAGTCTGCTCCCATCACAGGAACGGGATCACCTGCAATGCCGAAATATGCAAACATTACGGGCTGGGGCAAATGCATGCCGCCAGCGGTGATGACCAACGATGATATTGCGACTGTTCTGGACACTACCGATGAGTGGATTAAAAGTCGAACCGGAATCAGTGAGCGGCGGGTATCCCATGTTCCGGTCAGTGATCTTGCGACCGTGGCCGGGCATCGCGCACTGGCTGGAGCAGGGCTTGAACCGGAAGAAGTCGACCTGCTGATTGTCGCCACCTGCACACCCGATACCGTCATTCCAAGCACCGCTGCGCATGTGCAGAAAAAAATGGGTGCAAGCAATGCCGCAGTGATGGACCTGAATGCAGGATGCAGCGGGTTTATTTACAGCATGTCGGTAGCCACCGCGATGATCCAGGCGGCCGGGTACAAGAAGGTTTTGATCATTGGAGCAGAGCGTATTACCTGGTTTTTGAACTGGTCGTTGCGCGACACCGCCGTACTGTTTGGTGACGGCGCCGGCGCCGTGGTCCTGGAACCCAGCGAAGAAGAGTCCGGCTTGCTGGCCAGCCACCTGGGCTGCGAAGGGGATGCACTGGAAGCGTTGATCATTTATAACTTTGGAACAGCGGGGAACCGGTTCGTAGAGAACTATGGAGATTTTCACGTCAATTTCGATGGTCGTGAAATATTCAAACGTGCCGTAAGAGGCATGGCGACAGAGGTTCGTAAAGTTCTCGGTGACCTGAAACTTTCCAACGAAGATATCGACCTGATCATTCCTCACCAGGCAAATGCAAGGATCATCGAGTCATTGGCTCGCCACTTGTCGGTGCCGATGTCCCAGGTTGTGTTGAACATTCAAAATTACGGTAATACTTCAGCAGCTACGATCCCGGTCGCAATTGTTGAGGCGCTTGCAGAAGGGCGGATAAAGCCCTGTGACCGCTTGCTGATGGCGGCCTTTGGGGCGGGATTGACCAGGGGTGCGGGCATGATCCGCTGGGGTGATCGAGTGACTCCACTGGGTGAAAGCGCTGCTGAACTGCCGCCCTGTGATCAGACTGCTTTGGAAATCATGGACGAGGCCATCAGGAATACAGGACAAGGCAAATGATTACACTGTTTTGGTGCCCACAGACCCGTGCTTCACGGATTCTGTGGTTGCTCGAGGAAATGAACGAGCCGTTCGAGGTCCGGATGATTGATATTCGCAACCCGGAAGCAAAAAAAGATCCGGATTTTTCTGCAGCCAGTCCGATGGGCAAGGTTCCGGCGATCATGGATACGACGCCCAACGGTGCCGTACAGATGGCGGATTCCGCCTCGATTGGCCTGTATCTTGCCGATCGCTACCCCACATCCGGCCTGGCGCCGGCAGTCGATGACCCATCCCGCGGACAGTACCTGTACTGGATGACCTATACACCTGGAGTGATTGAACCGGCCATGATGGAGCGCTTCAATAACTGGGAAGTCAGCCCGGCGACTTCCGGCTGGGGAAATTTCAAGCAGATGGTCGAGGTGCTGGAAAGAGGACTCCAAAGCAGCGAATGGTTGCTGGGTGATCAGTTTTCAGCAGCCGACGTGATGGTTGGTTCTTCGGTTTACTTCATGCAGATGTTTGGTATCTTGCCGGAAAACGTGGTGCTGGGAGCGTATGCTGAGCGATGCCTGGCGCGGCCGGCCTACCAGAAGGCGCTGGCGCGGGACGCGGAATTAACATGATATCGCGGATGAATCCGCTCCTACGTTAATTGTGCCCGCCGTAGGAGCGATTTCAATCGCGAATGGTTTAAATGATGTTTACGCCTTCAGCGCTGCGTGCGCTGCGGCCAGCCTGGCAATCGGTACGCGGAACGGTGAGCAGGAGACGTAGTCCACCCCGAGCTGATGGCACAGATGGATGCTCTGGGGGTCGCCGCCATGTTCACCGCAAACCCCGATTTCGAGGTTGTTGCGGGACTCCCGGCCTTCCTCAATGGCGATCTGCATCAAGCGACCCACACCTTCAGGATCGATGCTGGTGAAGGGGTTATCCTTGAGTAGGCGGGTCTGCAGGTAATGCACCAGAAAGCCGGTTTCGGCATCGTCGCGGGATATTCCATAGGTTGTTTGCGTCAGGTCATTGGTGCCGAAGGAGAAAAATTCCGCAGTTTGAGCAATTTCCCCTGCGGTCAGGGCTGCCCTGGGAATTTCGATCATGGTGCCAAATACTTGTGGTACTTCGACACCGTGTTCAGCCATTACTTTTTTGGCGACTTCCTTCAGCGGTCCGATCATGCTTTCGAGCTCGCCTACGTGTGAAACCAGCGGAATCATCACTTCGGGATGAACGTCCACTCCGTCAGCAGCGCAACGGCAGGCCGCCTCGAAAATTGCCTGCGCCTGCATCTGGTACAGGCCGGGGATCAAAATGCCCAGGCGCACGCCACGGGTTCCCAGCATCGGGTTGGATTCCGACAGGGTGTTAACCCGTTCCAGCATGCTGGATTTTGCTTCGATCTCCTCCAGCGCGTTATCCATTTCCTTCAGGCTGGAAAGGTGTTGCATCCGTAGCTTCAGATCAGTCAATTCAAGCATCAGGTCGTGCGCCGAGGGCAGGAACTCATGCAGCGGCGGATCCAGCAGGCGAATGATCACTGGCTGGCCTTCCATGGCCCGGAACAGGCCTTCGAAATCGGAGCGTTGCATCGGCAGCAGGCCGGCAATCGCCTCAGCGCGCTCTGCCGGTGAACTCGCCGTAATCATGCGTTGCATGATCGGCAGCCGCTCTTCGGCAAAAAACATGTGCTCGGTGCGGCACAGGCCAATGCCTTCAGCGCCGTAATCACGGGCGCGCTGGGCGTCATCGGGGTAGTCCGCGTTGGCGCGCACGCCCAGTGTGCGGAATTCATCCGCCCAGCCCAGTATCTTGAGCAGATAGGGATTCTGGATATCCGGCACTACCGTGGGCAGGTCAGCGTAATAGATCAAACCGTGATTGCCGTCGATCGACAGGCTTTCACCTTCCTTGATCACCAGATCTTCGCCAATCCGCATCAGGTGGTTGTCGAGGTCAATCTCGATTTCTTCCACGCCGACCACGGCAGGCTTGCCAAACTGACGCGCGACCAGGGCGGCATGACTGGTGCGGCCGCCTTTACTGGTAACGACACCTTTTGCGGCGAGCATGCCATGCACGTCGTCTGGACGGGTTTCGGGCCGGACCAGGATCACGCTTTTACCCTCTTCCTTGGCCCAGCGTTCGGCCAGGTCTGGATCGAAAGCGATAACACCAACCGCTGCGCCAGGGGAGACATTGAGGCCGCTGGCGATGGGTTTCACATCCAGCAGTGCGTCCGGGTCGAGTTGCGGATGAAGGAAGAAATCGACCTGGTCAGGTTGAACCCGTTTAACCGCTTCCTCGCGGGAGATCAGGCCTTCGTCCACCATGTCGACCGCGATACGGACCTCGGCCTGTGCGGTGCGCTTGCCGTCGCGGGTCTGCAACAGCCAGAGCTTGCCCTGTTCGATGGTAAATTCCATGTCCTGCATGTTGCGGTGATGTTTTTCGAGCCGGTGGGAGATTTGCACCAACTCTTCGAACATTTCGGGCATGTCGTCTTTTAGCTGCTCGATCCGCAACGTGGTCCGGGTACCGGCGACAACATCTTCACCCTGGGCATTGATCAGGTAGTCGCCCTCGAGCTGTGGCTCACCGGTGGTTGCATTACGCGACATGAAGACACCGGTTGCCGAATCGTCCCCGATGTTGCCAAATACCATGGTCTGGATATTCACGGCGGTGCCCAGGTCGTGTTCAATGCCAGCTGCATTGCGGTAGTCGATGGCGCGTTTGCCGTTCCAGGATTTGAATACGGCTTCGGTCGCCTGCCTGAGTTGTTCGTATGGATCGTTCGGAAATTCCTTGCCGGTGTAAGTCCGGATGATTTCCTTGAACCGGATGGTTACTGCTTTCCAGGCTTTTGCATCGAGATCTGCGTCGGCCCTGGCTCCGGATTCGCGGCGTTGGGCGGTAATGACGGCTTCAAACACTTCATCCGGCACGTTCATCACCACGCTGCCAAACATCTGTACCAGCCGGCGGTAAATGTCATAGGCGAACCGCGGTCGATGGGTCCGGGTGGCCAGTAATTCGACGATCTCGTCGTTCAGGCCGATGTTCAGGATCGTATCCATCATGCCGGGCATCGAGAAACGTGCCCCGGAACGGCATGAAACCAGCAGGGGGTTTGCGATATCCCCGAACTTTTTACCGGTCAGATTTTCCAGGCTGGCAATGGCTTCGAGTCCCTGCTCCCAGAGACCATCGGGAAACACTTCATCGGCATCCAGATAGTCGTTACAGCCTTCGGTGGTTACGGTAAAACCCGGAGGGACCGGAATGCCCAGCCGGGTGGCGTCGAGCAGGTTGGCGCCCTTGCCGCCCAACAGGCCGCGAACGCCATCCCATTCGCCATCGTAGCTGGCCATGACTTCGTCGAATTCATTGAAAAGATATACATACTTTCTGGGTGTTTTTTGTGTTGACATTATTCCTCTCCGGGGACGCGATTTTCAGGTGCAAAGCATAACAAGATATGATGACAAAACCGGCAACATTCTTTGATTCAGGTCAAGTGGATAGCGACTGTCGTCCACAGGCTCTATACTCCGTTGCTGAATGTTGGCTTTCACAAATTGAGAGGAAGAAAAATGATTCGAATTTTATTGGTTTTCAGCATCCTGGCGTTACTGCTTTCCATACCCCAGGCATGGGCTTCAGAGACCCCCCAGGAAGCGCGTCACGAGTTGATGGAAGGCGTTGGTGACGCCGCCAAGCCGGTTGGCAAGATGCTCAAAGGCGAGCAGGAGTTCGATGCTGCAGTGGCGATGGAGAGCTTCCAGACATGGTCTCACGCGGCCGCTAACTTCGGCGACCTTTTTCCTGATGGCAGCGAAACCGGATACGATACCGAGGCCAAAGCGACGATCTGGACTGATCGCGCCGGGTTTGACGAGCATCTCGTGACGTTTGCAGACGAAGTTAATGCTGCTATTGAAGCCAATCCACAGGATCTTGAGGCGCTGAAGGCTGCGACGGGTCCGGTATGGAAAGCCTGCAAGAGTTGCCATGAAGACTACCGGGTAGAAGACGAGGACTGATTCGCGGTATAGCCCCGGGACCATGAGAAGCGTAATCAAATGGCTCTCAGGCGGTGTGTTGGGGGCTGTATTGCTGTTTTGGTTCCTGACGCGACCGGTTTTACTATCACCAGATGATCTGCCGGATCATCAAGCGGATCCCGCCAATGGTGAACTGGTTTTTTTTGCAGGGGGATGCGCTTCCTGTCACGGGGAAGGACTGGGCGGCGGACTGGAAATGAATTCAGATTTCGGGACTTTTCATGTCCCGAATATCTCGCCCGATCAGGTGACCGGTATTGGCGCCTGGACCACGCTGGAATTTGTAAATGCAATGATGCGCGGCGTCTCACCCGATGGCAACCACTACTATCCGGCCTTTCCCTATACGTCCTATACACGGATGAAAATCCAGGATGTGATTGATCTGAAAGCCTATGTTGATTCCCTGGCGCCAGTGGAGCACAGAGTCGCAGCGCATGAACTCCATTTTCCGTGGAACCTGCGAAGAGGAATCGGGTTGTGGAAAATGCGGTATTTCAAACAGCGGCCAATACTTGAAGTCAGCAGTGATAACCCCTCTTTTGCACGTGGCCGCTACCTGGTGGAGGGGCCTGGGCATTGCGGGGAATGCCACACGCCACGGGACCGGTTCGGTGGACTCATCACTTCACAATGGTTGGCCGGAGGCCCGAATCCGGACGGCGAGGGCAAGGTGCCCAACATCACGCCGAACGCGGATGGCCTGAAATCCTGGACAAAAAAGGATATTGCTTACTACCTGGAGTCCGGATTTCTGCCTGATTTTGATATGGTAGGCGGGTCGATGGTCGAGGTGCAGGAAAACATGGCCCAGCTGCCGGATTCGGATCGCGAGGCCATTGCGGTTTACCTCAAATCGATACCTGCCCGCCCTGACTCTGGTGATTAGGACGCCTCTGAACCGCTACGAGCGAAAACGCAGCCTGGCAGGTGTGATTGCGGCCATGGCTGTCGTCAACCTGGTTTACGGGATAACTTTTCCACTCCTGGCGCTGGTCCTCGACGCACAAGGCGTGAGTAAAACCCTGATCGGCCTGAGCACCATTGCGCAGGCCGCAGCGGTGATCGTGATTGCACCGTGGACACCAGGCCTGCTGCGTCGCTTCGCGCCATCGCGTGTCATGCAGGTCGTTACCGTGGTTCTTGCCCTGCTGTTTATCGTTGCGGGGTTGTTCCCCAACGTCTGGTTCTGGTTCCCGCTGCGGTTCATCATCGGCGGGGTGACGGCGCTGCTCTGGATATCCAGCGAGGCGCTGATCAACGAACTGGCCGAGGAGCGCTGGCGCGGCCGGATCATTGGTTTTTATTCCTCAGTCGGGGCAGCGGGTTTCGCGCTGGGGCCGCTGTTGCTGATCCTGACCGGGTCCAGTGGGATGCTGCCGTTTTACGCGACCTGTGTGATGATTCTGCTGGCCGGGATTCCGCTGTTTGTGGTCTCTCACCGGCAAATGGGGCACGCGGAAGAGCAGCACGGCGGTTTGTGGAAAGTCTTTGCGCTGGCGCCAACGATCATGATCGCCAACGTGGTCTATGCCGCCGGCGCTGAATCCGTGCTCACCTTTTTCCCGCTGTTTGGAATGAGCCTGGGCTTGAGTGAAAATTTCACGCTCGGGCTGTTAACCGTCATCGGGCTGGGAGCCATGGTCCTGGTGATGCCCATCAGTTGGCTGGCCGACCACGTTGATCGGATGGGCTTACTGGCGGTCTGTGTTTTGTTGACGATGGTGGGTCTGTTGCTGATGCCGTGGCTGATCCGGATTCCAAACGTGGCCGGAGTTTATGCTTTTCTTTTCGGCGGGGCGGAAGGGATGATTTATACCCTGGGCGTTATCATGGTCGGGCAACGTTTCAGGGGTGCGATGCTGGCTGTTGCCACCACGATGTTTACCGCCTGCTGGGGGGCAGGGACCATGCTGGGGCCACTGCTGGTAGGTATCGGTATGGATCGGTTTGGGGCGGACAAGATGGCGTTTATTATATTCCTGTTTTTCGCCCTGTTTCTTCCGATGCCGGTTGTCGCTTACTTTCGCTCACGCCGCTGAATCACCAGGGCATTTCAGAGCCGTCATAGGAGAAAAATTTTCCGCTGTCTTCAGGTGTCAGGCTGTCGATGACCTGCTTGATTCCAATGGCCGAGGTCTGTATGTCAATATCGGCGCCGGACCCACCCATATCAGTGCGCACCCAGCCAGGATGCTGAGTGATTGCAATAATGCCGCGATCGGCCAGGTCAAAGGACATCGACTTCATGATGGCGTTCACGCCGGCTTTGCTGGCGCGGTAGGCATAGAGACCGCCCCGGGTATTCAACTCCATGCTTCCAAGCATGCTGGAGATCGTGATGATGCGTCCACGTTCAGACCGGGCCAGGTTGTCGACGAAGAGTTCCGCCATGCTCATGGCTGTAAATACATTGATATCGAACACGTCGTGCCACATCGAGCGGTTGAAATTCCCGAACCCCTGCACGCTGTCCTCGCTGGCGACAAAACCGGACTTGGCCATTCTGCCGGCGTTGTTGATGAGCACGTCAATGGTCCGGCCTGAAAGGTTCTCTGCCAGTATAGCCAGCCGGGAGTCATCCGTGAGGTCGCACAGGTGGGTTTCCAGGCCACCACCAATGAGCTTTTCAAGTACCGGCGATGAACCCCGATTGACAGCGATCACCTTCCAGCCGCTGTCGAGATAAACACGCGCCAATCCCAGGCCAAGCCCCCGGTTGGCGCCTGTAATCAATACGGTTGGCTCTTTCACAGGCGCTCGCTTGCATAGAGTTGTTCCATGAAGCCGGTCGTGAGTGGGTACGTTTTGCTCCAGGTTTCGATCTCTTCGACCATGCGGGGCGGGCACTGGTGGCGCTCTATCCGAACGGCATCCGCCTGGCCGCCACCATAGCCCTGCGGTTGCAGCCACGCACCCATGATGGCGGTAAAAGCAAGGTCGGTGAAATTGATCGTATTGCCGCCAAGAATGGATTTCCTGCCATCGCCCAGCCTGGACTCCACCTTGGCCAACAGGGCTTCGATGTGTTTGACGGCTTTCTCATGATGTCCCGGTGTGATCCGGAACGATTTACGGATCAGGAATCGGAGCAAGGGGAACAGCAGTTTCAATAACAACCTTTGCCAGGCCGGTATCGCCGAGTTGTTGCAACCCCAGGCATGCAAGGTGAGGTCCCGCTCATCCAGGATGTGGTAGTAGACCCAGACCTGCAGATCGACACCACAGCGGTCTACCTGCTGTTCAAAGTCCAGTCTTTCCGGCGTCGGCTCCAGGAAGCGGGCCTGATCAGCCATTTCGGCGGAGTAACGGCCCCACAGGTAGCGCAGGATTTCTGGCGAGTTACCGATGGATGAGCGCACTGCGCCGGTTCTGAACTTGAGCACGGGCACCGTTCTACCCAGGAAAAAAGCCCCCAGTGTCCCACCGGCCGGTTTTTCCGTGTACTCAACACCCAGGCGATCCATGCACCAGCGCACTTTCTCCACAAAATGACTGACGGAAATGGTTTCCAGTTCCAGCTCAGGAGTTTTTGCCGGCGCGAGCATGATGCTCAGCGAGATCGCCCAGCGCCAGATCAGCGCAAGGGCAAGCAGGGCGATGGCGCCAGCCAGCGATATCCCGAACCAGGCGACAATGACCGGCAGCGCGAAAAGAAACAGTGAATGAAGCAGGAGTCGTTTGCCTTCCATCAACGCAGCTTATCGTGTCGCCTTCAGCGCTGCAATGTAGTCCTTTCAGTTGCAGTCCGCGTTTTCCTGTGGTCTTATCCTGCAAACCCACTTGGCTTATGCGCATGGCCCACTGGCCGACACAATTAACACCGCTGGACCGGTTTCTCAGCAGATTTACCCAACTCCTTCCGGGGGAAGGGAAGAGCGTGGTCGCCTTTTTCTCCTATGCCCTGCTGATGATGGTCAGTTATTACATACTGAAAACCATCCGTGAACCGCTGCTGCTGACCGGTTCCTCTGCTGAAATGAAAAGCTACGCGGTCGCTGTTACGGCTGTTTTGCTGCTGTTCATCATTCCGCTTTACGGGCTGCTCTTTAGGCACACAGGAAAGCAACAGCTGACCCGTTACATCACCGGTTTTTTCCTGGTCAATCTGCTTGTGGTCTACCTGTTGGGGCGGGCAGGAATGGATGTTGGCTTTGCCTACTACGTCTGGGTTGGAATTTTCGGCGTGATGATAACGGCCCAGTTCTGGGCCTTTGCGGCCGACAGTTACAGCACAAAAAGCGGCAAAAGACTGTTCCCCGTGATCATGATCGGCGCCACGCTGGGCGGGCTGGCAGCGCCGTCGATGAGTGGCGCACTGTTTCCCACTATCGGCCCCTGGGTGCTACTGCTTTTTGCGTTGGTTTTGCTGGCCCTGACGCTTCCCTGCGTCGGCTGGGCGCGAGCGGCGGTACCACCCGGTTCCCGCAGCCATGCCCCGGACTCCGATGAGAAAGAACACGGCGGCTTACTGGGCGGCCTGTCGCTGGTGCTGACGGATCGTTATCTGTTCTTGCTGGCGATGTTAATCATGTTGCTCAACTGGGTGAATACGACGGGTGAGTACATACTCGCTGAACTGGTTGTGCGCTATGCGGACGCCGCCGTGGCCGCCGGTTCCGGCGCGATCAAATCAGATTTCATTGCGTCTTTTTACGGTAATTTCTTTTTCACCGTCAACCTGCTGACGCTGCTGTTCCAGGTATTCCTGGTGGCGCGTGTCCTGCGCTGGATCGGCGTAAGGGGCGCGGTGCTGGTGCTGCCGGTGATCGCCATCATCGGCTACGGCCTGGTGGCTTTTATCCCGATTTTCAGCATCATCCGCATCGCGAAAATCATGGAGAACTCGACCGATTATTCCCTGATGAACACCACTCGCCATGCACTTTACCTGCCCTTGTCCGCCGCGCAGAAATACGAAGGCAAGACCACGATTGAGGCGTTCTTCTGGCGTTTTGGCGATCTGGCCCAGGCCGGAGCCATCTATGCCGGTCTGAACTGGTTCAATTTCGGTATCACACAGTTCGCAATCGTCAACATAGTATTATCGCTGGTCTGGCTCGGCGTTGCCTGGCAGGTGGGCAGGAACTATGGCAGCAGGGCGGATATTATGAACGCAAACGAACCTCCCCCGGTGAGGGCCTGAACATGTTCAAGAAGTTTAAAGTTCCACACACACTGGTTTTGCTTTACGGCATGATCCTGTTGGCCTATGTACTGACGCTGCTGTTGCCGGCCGGCCAGTTCGAAATGGCGATGAACGACCATGGCCACGAGGTTGTGGTGCCTGGCACTTACGCGGTCATCTCCGATACCGAGCCGTTGTCGATCTGGTCGGTGTTCACCGTCATTCCCCGCGGCCTGGCGTCTGCGCAGGGCATTATTTTCTTCGTGTTCATCATTGGTGGCGCGCTGGCGGTAATACGCGCCACCGGCGCCCTGGATGCCGCATTGTCAAAGGTATTGAACCGCTTCGGCGGCCAGCCCGCCTTGCTGATCCTGATGGGCATGCTGGCTTTCGCGGTCGGCTCGTCCACGATCGGGATGGCGGAGGAGTACATTCCGCTGGTAGCGATATTGATCACGCTGTGCGTGGGTATGCGCATGGACACCGTGGCAGCGATTGGCATCATGGTTGTGGGCTACGGCATCGGCTATGGCACCGCCGTAATGAATCCGTTCACGGTTCTGGTAGCGCAGGAGGTTGCCGGGCTCACGCCTGTTTCCGGCCTGGCCTTCCGCCTGGCCATATTTCCCCTGTTTTTCGCCGTCGGGTATCTGCACGTGCTGCGTTATTCAAGAATGGTTCGCAGTGATCCGGCCAGTTCACTGGTTGCCGACATACCCGAGGCCCAACCGCCAGAACCGCCGAAATCCGGCCCCATTACCATGCGACAGAGACTGGTGCTGCTCGCTACGCTGGTGGCACTGGTGGTGGTGGTGTGGGGGATCAAACAGCACCAGTGGTACTTCATTGAACTGGGCGGTGTCTTCTTCGCGCTGGCGCTGGTGTGCGGATTGATTTACCGAATGCCAGCCGATGACATGGCGCGTAACTTTGTCGAGGGCGCGGGCGAACTGGTGGGCACCGCGTTGCTGATCGGGTTTGCCCGGGCGATTGAAATCACCCTCAGCGACGGTCAGGTGCTGCACACCATCGTCAACGGCCTGTCCCAGCCGCTGGTTGCGGTGGGCCCTGAACTCTCTGCAATGGGCATGTTATTCATCCAGAGCATCCTGAATTTCTTCATACCTTCCGGCTCCGGCCAGGCCTACGTAACGATGCCCATCATGGCCCCCATTTCAGATATCGTCGGGGTCAGCCGCCAGGTCGCCGTGCTGGCCTACCAGATGGGTGATGGCTTCATGAACATGATCGTGCCGACCAACGCAGTCCTAATGGGGATACTGGGTATCTGCGGGATTCCCTACGGCCGCTGGTTCCGCTTTATCTGGCCGCTGATGCTGCAGTTGCTGGTGCTGGGCAGTATTACGATGGTCGTTGCTGTACTTATTGGATATCAGTAGCCGGAATTCTTGAAAAAAAGGCGCTACACACGTGGTGTAGCGCCCGATCATTTACAGTTTCCGGCGGAGGCCGGTTACTGCTCAGCTTGAACCTAGGGAGTTTCGAGCTGAATATCCCACATGTAGTCGACATGTGAACCACAAATTTCGTTGAATTCCAGTCCGGCCTTGTTTTCTTCGGCATACATCTCGTCGATCAACTCGGCGCGAGCCGCGAGCAGGGACTTGTGATCAACCGCTGTCATGGTTTGCAGCCTGCGGAATGATCCGCCAACCCAATGCGATGACCAACCCCACGACGTCAGCTTGCCAGCGGCGACGTACTTGTCAAAGATCGGTCCGAGGTCCTTTTCAAAGATCTCATCGGCACGCTCTTCCCTGGATTGGTCACACTTGTAGTAGACAGAGAAACCAGCATCGCCGCGTGTATCGCCGGAAGATCCTGACTCTACTTCCCAGATGTAATCTTCGTGAGCGTTGCAGATCTTGCCAAAATCCTTGTCTGCTTTGTCATCCACGCCGTCGAGTCTCTTGTTCATTTCTGTCTGCGCATCCAGCAGACCGGCGACACTGGAAGCCTGGTAATACTGGATCCGGCGCCATTTGCCTCCGGTGTGGTGGGCCAGCCAGCCCCAGCCCAGCATTTTGCCTTCTTTCACCATCTGGTCATACACCGGCGCGTTCTGGGTTTTGACGATTTCATCCACCCGATCCTGTCCGTTTACATCACAGTAGAAGTAAGTGGCGTAGGTGAAAACACTGGGTTTTTCTTCCTCTTGCGCCATTGCGGTTGTGGCGATCGCAGTAATGCCAAGAAGCACGATTATAGTTTTAATGAATTGCATGAATTGTCTCCCTCATGCTGCGGAAAGCAGCATTTGAGCGTGGGTTTATAACAGAAAGCCTGCGGGCGTGTCGGAATTTTTGGAGCCCAGTCAACTCCGCTGATGGAACTTAAGCATTCGATTGGGCATGAACAACTTGCCCAGTCTTGATTAGCTGTCCGCCATCAAATATGGGATCGTCCCGGCTACATCGCTGCCGTCAATGGCAACAAAGTGACTGTCCGTACCTGCACGCCGTGCTTCGGCATACGGCCTGTATTCCGGGTCGGAGACGAACGCATGCAATGCGTCACCGGTTGGAAACTCGATGATTGCTATCAGACTTGCCGTGGACTCGGCACCTTCAAGTGTCGTGATATGGCCGCTGCGGGAGAGATACTTTCCACCATGGCGATGAACTATGTCGTGCACATTCGCAGCGTAGTCGGGAATCCAGCTATCTTCGTTGACTTTGACTTGTGCAATCAGGTAATGGGCCATGCTTTACTCCTCGTAGGTTCTTGTCATTTATCGACAGGCCCCATCAGTATAGTAAGTTCTGCTCAGATCCTCTGGTATATAATTCTTATTCCTATGCACTTTACCCTCATTACAAAATTACTCATGCTGAAGTAATGGCAGACCCCAGTAAAACCAAGGAGGACGGCGACAGGTGGGTGGCTGAAAATAAGGCAAGGTTCGAAGCTGCCTGAGCATATAACTTACTTCGAGTCTTCCCCCGCCTGCTCGCGATCCATGTCTTCTTCAATAAACCGGAGAACAGATTCCTGACGACATGGCGCGTCATTTTGTCGAAGGGGTGGCTGAGTTGGTGGGCACCGCGCTGCTGATGCTGCAGTTGCTGGCGCAGTCGGGTCAATCAACTTCAAGAGGGTACCGGGAAACGACCGGCAACAGACGCAGTCCTGGATCGATTCGATCAGCGCCTGCGTCTGTTGCCGGTCGTTTCCCGGTACCCTCTTGAAGTTGATTGAACCCGACTGCGCCAGCAACTGCAGCATCAGCAGCGC
>PVMK01134175.1_pt1 | contig 29238 bp, 27 predicted proteins | sample 1853481 | NCBI WGS metagenome assembly PVMK01 (sample SAMN08533507, study PRJNA380276) | Marine sediment metagenome, whole genome shotgun sequencing project.
AACCTACACCGTCAGCTTGCTGGTTCACTATGACGATATAGATTGTAATGATACTTTTACAAAACCAATAGATGTTGTCAATGCTCCAGCAATAAGTATTCAAGCGGACAGGGATACGGTGATGTGTGAGGGTGAAACCATTAGATTGTGGGTAGATGATGTTCACACTTCCTATGATTGGAGTAATGGAGCCACTACCAGTAGTATAGATGTGACTACAGCGGGAGTATACAGTGTAGATGTGACCACTACTTCAGGATGCATGGTAACTGCACAGGTAGAAGTAGTTACTCTGTCATTGCCTAATATTACGGCCACTGCAGCTAGCGACAAGATATTTGCTGGCGACACTGTTCAACTAACAGCAACCACAGGACTCCTCAATTATTCATGGACACCGGTAGATGGGTTGAACGACCCGGCAATCGAAAACCCCATTGCCAACCCTCGGAGAACTACTAACTATACTGTAACCGCCGAAGATGCCAATGGCTGTCAAAATTTTGCAGAGGTTACAATTTCCGTTGGACAAGGCATAAATGTTTCGCCTAAACCACTTTTTTCCCCCAACAACGATGGACAGAATGACCGCTGGATCATAGAGAATATCGAGCGCTACCCAGATTGTACGGTAGTGGTGGTAAACCGACAAGGTAATGTATTGTATGAGCGGCGTCCCTATTACGGCAATGAGTGGGATGGAACGCTATCAGGAAATCCTGTAATAGAAGGCGCTTACTATTTTGTGATTCGATGTGAGGGAAGTGCTAAGAATGCAGCTTCAGGAAGTATTACATTAATTAGATAATTTGAATTATGCATAATTTTTTTCTTTCTGTTTTGTTCCTGTTCTCATTGAGTTATTCTTATGGGCAATTATTAGTGGGTTCTAAGATCGGTGTACATGCCGGTCAGGTTCAGTTTGAAGGAGAATCATTTAAAAATCAGTATGATCCAAACTACAAAATTGGAGGGAACATTGGAGCAGCTGTCACTTTTCCGGTGATGGAACCATTTTCGCTGCATGTTGAAATATTGTTTACTTCCAAGGGTAAATCGGTTACAATTCCCAATGAGTCTTTAAAAAATATAGGCCAATATTACTATATAGAAATGCCCATAATGATGAGAGTTGTGGTATGGCCCAGAGAGGCGGTCTTTCTGGCGATAGGACCAAACCTTAGTTACTGGATGGGTGGAACTGGTAAAATAGATGATTTGGAATCATCAGCGGGTTTTACGCCCTATAACATTCACTTCGGGCAAAATGATAGCCCCAATGATCTACAGGTGACGCATCCAAATCGACTGCAATTGGGATTGCTGTTTGGACTGGGAAAGACTTTTGAATTAAAAGATGAACGGAAGTTGACCCTCGAAGCTCGATATGAAATGGGTCATTCATTCCTTGGCACCAAGGATGGAGCGTACATTGAGAATTTGGATTTCAACGACAATCTGGAGTCTAAGCACCAACTGATTAGCTTTAATGTAGCTTATTTTTGGGCATTTCATAAAAAATCCGCCAGAAGAAAAAGTAGCACCTACAAGGCAAAAAAGCGAGACGATTAACTCATAGGTACAAAAAAGCTTACATGGGTTTGAACGGCCATCATTAAGTCCGGTAGATGAGCACAATCATGGATATTTTTGATGAATTGAAAGACCTATTTAATGGCCGTTTTTAGAATTTTCAATCTTTGTATAAACCTGTGAAGCGCTCTTTTCATAAGATATTGATAATGAGCTTGTTATCATTGGTGGCGATTGCAGTGATGTACCCAAGAAGCCTGGAAGTAGTATTTAATAATACTTCTAAGTCCTTATCTCATACTGTTGATGTTGCCAGTGCTTCTATGGCATGTGTCACGGACCCGGATTTTCGTCTGGATGCTTCCTCAATTGTAGTATCTCCTCCAACTTGTCCTGACACGGACTTCTCTGTAAGTTTTGATATAGAAAACAACGGGGATGTTTCATTTTCAGGGAATCTTGAGGTCTCATTTTATTCTGGCGACCCTACACTACCTGGGGCGATTTTCCTAAATACGGAAACAGTAGTGCTTTCGGGTTTCAACCCCGGAAACTCCACCAATCTGTCATTGCCAGTTACCGGCACTGGGAATTCTTTTCAATTGTACATAGCGGTTAATGATGCCGGTGTGACTACCTCGCCTATAGTATTTCCAAATACCGCCCAAAGTGAATGTGATTATTCTGATAATGTAGGTGCCGTTTTGGTGACTCCTGACCCATTCACAGCGTCGTTGGAGAAGATCCAGGACAATACTAAGTGCGATATTTCACTACCCGATAATGGCGCGGCCAGGGCATTTGTTTTAGAAGGCACTACAGAAGTAATAGCCGGCTATACTTTTGAGTGGTATCGATTCGGCACGCTGGAATTCTCCGGCCCTGTTTTTACCGGGATGATGGAAGGTGATTATCAGGTGGTGGCAACCCATGATGTTGCTCAATGTCAGTCTGATACTGCAAATATTACTATTATCAGGGATAACGTCAGCAGCCGGTTTTAGCAATTGTACAGAATCGTTTGTTTGACAACTGTGATAGACCCAACGGTAAGGCCACTATAAAAGTTGTTGACCCCAATAATCCTACAGGTCCGGGATTAGCTCCTGGAAAATACGAATTTCTATGGTTTGAGGGTAATCAGGTATTTCTCACTCCGCCAATGGGTACCAGCCATGTAGAGAATTCTTTGTCTCCCATATTTTATTCGGTATACGTTAAAAATAAAAAAACAGGTTGTGACAATATTATTTCTGTCTTGATTCTTGATGATCCTATTGCATATCCTGTTGCGGACATAGTGGTTACCCCGGTAACTAGCTGTGTAATGGACAACGGGATCGTCAGTGCCACAGTAGGGGGACAAACTACTCCTAATACTTTTGAGTGGTTCATTGGAAGCAGGGTGAAGCCCAGTGCTGATTTTATAACACCAGATGTCAATAATCTGCCAGCTGGAGACTACACATTAGTGGTGACAGGCAACAATGGCTGCCCCTCCGACCCAGTTACCGTTACCATCCAGGACCTAAGAATTATACCAGTAGTTGATGTAACTTTAGATGCACCACAAACCTCTTGTAATCCCTTAACACCTAATGGTTCCGCTAGTGCATCGGTAGATGAATCAGCCCAGGGTGGTACTACTAATGTAACTGTTGGTTACACGTTTGAGTGGTTTAGTGGTCAAACAACCTCGGGAGCAACAGTGGCCACCGGGCCGGCAGTGACCAATCTCGGTCCTGGTACTTACACGGTATTAGTTACCAACATAAGTACGGGATGTTTTATTTCAGAAGAGATCATTATTCCGGAAAATCTGGTGATCCCAATACCTACGGTGGTGGTTACCGATCAAACGGCTTGTGTACCCCCTGACGGAGCATTGAGTGCCACGGTGGGCGGCAATACCGCAGGCTATAGTTTTTACTGGTTCATAGGAAACATTGGCGCCCCCAGCTTGGGCAGTGCGGATTATAACACGGCAGCCGTACCTGATCTACTTGCAGGGGATTATACATTGGTAGTAGTAGACGATGCCACTCAATGCCCGAGCTTGCCCGAGGTGCATTCAATTGCTGATAATACTGCTTTGCCGGTGATCAATTTACTTTCACAAACGGAGCAGTTGAGCTGCGACCTCGCCAACCCAACCGGTAGCATTAGTGTGGATGCAGATGGAACTACCACGGGATATACTTTCCGTTGGTTTAGCGGACAGAATACGCTGCCTGCAAATGAAATAACCCCATCACCGGGTGCCATCATTACCGGGTTAACCGCGGGGATTTATACAGTTTTAGCGCGAAACAACATTACAGGTTGTGAATCCACGGCTGAATATACTATTGTAGAAAATTTAGTAATTCCAGTACCTACGGTGGTGGTTACCGATCAAACGGCTTGTGTACCCCCTGACGGTGTATTGAGTGCTACCGTGGGAGGCACTACTGCAGGCTATAGTTTTTACTGGTTCATAGGAAACATAGGTGTACCAATTTTGGGCAGTGCGGACTACACCACAGCAACTGTTTCAAATCTGATAGCAGGAGATTATACATTGGTAGTAGTAGTCGATGCTACCCAGTGTCAGAGTTTGCCACAAGTACACACCATTGCTGACAACACGGCTCTACCGGTGATTAATTTACTTTCACAAACAGACCAGCAGAGCTGTGATCCTGCCAATCCAACCGGCAGCATCAGTGTGGATGCAGATGGCACCACTACAGGATACACCTTCCGTTGGTTTATAGGACAGAATACGCTGCCTGTCAATGAAATAACTCCATCACCGGGAGCCGCCATTACCGGGTTAACCGCGGGGATCTATACCGTTCTGGCTCGCAACAGCACTACCGGTTGTGAATCAACGGCTGAATATACTATTGTAGAAAATTTAGTAATTCCAGTACCTGCGGTGGTGGTTACCGATCAGAATGATTGTGTTCCCCCTGACGGAGCATTGAGCGCCACCGTAGGAGGCACTACTGCAGGCTATAGTTTTTACTGGTTCATAGGAAACATAGGTGTACCAATTTTGGGCAGTGTGGACTACACCACAGCAGCTGTTCAAGTCTGATAGCAGGAGATTATACATTGGTAGTAGTAGTCGATGCCACTCAATGTCAGAGTGTACTACAAGTACACACCATTGCTGACAACACGGTTCTTCCGGTGATCAACGTACTTTCACAAACAGACCAGCAGAGCTGTGATCCTGCCAACCCAAGTGGTAGCATTAGTGTGGACGCAGATGGAACTACCATAGGATACACCTTCAGTTGGTTTAGCGGACAAAATACGTTGCCAGTAAATGAAATAACTCCATCCCCAGGAGCCACCATCACTGGTTTGGATAATGGAATATATACAGTACTGGCGGTCAACGATGCCACCGGGTGTCTAAATATTTTAGAAATTACTGTCAATGAAAATATTGTAATTCCGGTACTAACCCCAACTCCAACCGATCAAACTACCTGCTCACCATTAAATGGAAGTATTTCTGTGGCCGTTAGCTTTGGTGTTCCTGGAGATTACACATTCTCCTGGTATGATGGTACCAGTGTGAAAGCTTCACCTGATTATCCCGAAACAGGGAACATATTGGGTACTCTGCCAGCCGGGGATTATACAGTGGAAGCGTTTAATAATCTAACCAATTGCCCTGCAGCACCGGTAACAGTTACCATTAACGACAATATTCCCATAGTTACAATTTCCAGAACAGATATAATTAAACCATCCGATTGTAGCACTGCAGCAGGAGAGCTTGAGGTGCTGGCGACCAGTGCAGGAAGTCCTCCATTTAGTTATGAGTGGTACCGAGGCAGAGCGCCATTCGGAGCCGGACCAATAGGAAACGCCCCTAGGGTTACCGGACTTGTTTCGGATGTATACACTGTAATTGTAACCAATTTAAATAATGGTTGCCAGGCAGATAGTACTTTTGATCTGCCCTTTGATGGAGCGCCAGAAGTATTAATTGATGTATTGAGTGCCATTCCAAATACCTCATGTGACATAAATAATTATAACGGTGAGCTATTAGTACAAATTGATCCAGCGACCTTGTCCCTGACTGATCCTGGTGACGATCAAAACGAGTATCTGCTACACTTATATGTAGGACCAAACCCAATAGGAATACCTATTACTTTTACCAGTCCTGCAGTTTTTACCGGTTTAGCGCCGGGGGATTACACTATTGTAGCTGAGCAGAATTTTGTACCCAATTGTCCATCAGTGCCAATACTGGTTACAGTGGATGATGATTCAGTGTTGCCGGTATTAAATGCTATTCAAAATGTACCAAATACCAATTGTTCACCTAATACAGCAAATGGACTAGTAGAGATTGACATAGATGGTGGGGCCTCACCATTAGGTTATACCATAACCTGGTATGAAGGCCTAGATGTATCTAGCCCGGTCCTTGGTACTACAGTAGGAGCTACTTCAGGTACCAATGGGGAAACTGCAGAGCAACTACCAGGAGGATTTTACACAGTGGAGGTAGTGAATAACATTTCATCATGTACCGCGGTCTCTACTTATCAGGTTTTTGATAATCAGGCAGTTATAACCATTACTCAGGCAGACATGACCATCACCCCACAGGATGATTGTACTCCTGTGAACGGGACGGCCATGGTAAATTCGGTGCGAGAAGATGGCGTAGCGGTAGCCTACAATGGCACCAACTATGATTTTGAGTGGTACGATGTGAGCTTGAATCTATTGGCCGCTCCGGTGCCAGCTAACAGCTATATTGACTTAGCCGCAGGCAGCTATTATGTAGTGGCCATCAACACGGTCACCGGTTGCCGCAGCAGTCAGGTAGCCTTTGACATAGAGGACCAGACGGCATTGCCCGTGGTAACGTTGAGTGTAGCGCAGCCTAATGTAAGCTGTGATATTAACAATCCAACCGGACACCTGGTATCAGGAGTTAACGGAAACCTGGGAGACTATACCATAGAATGGTTTATAGGCGAGAACAATATTATCAATGCCCTTCCGGCAGCGAATGTGAGTGGAGCGAATGGAGAGGAAGCCATAGACCTGGCAGCAGGATATTATACAGTACGCTATACCGACAATGTGAATCCGGGCGTAGGGTGTAGCGCTATTGCCACCATGGAGATACTGGATGATCCAGCGGAGCTCACCATCACACAGGCAGACATGACCATCACCCATCAAGATGATTGTACTCCTGTGAACGGGACGGCCATGGTAAATTCGGTGCGAGAAGATGGAATAGCGGTAGCCTATAATGGTACTAATTATGATTTTGAGTGGTACGATGTGAGCTTGAATCTATTGGCCGCTCCGGTACCAGCTAACAGCTACATTGGCTTAGCCGCCGGCAGCTATTATGTAGTGGCCATCAACACGGTCACCGGTTGCCGCAGTAGTCAGGTGGCCTTTGAAGTGCTGGATGAAACAGCACCTCCGGTTATTGAGCTTACTAGTTTTGCTAACCCTACTCAATGCGATGGTTTGAATCAACCTGGTAGCTTAATTGTGGCAGCGGACGGAATTGCAGATGTAGCGCTTTACACCTATGAGTGGTACAGTGGTGGTCAACCAGTTGGTGGAGCGCCCATAATCGCCAATAACTTTATTGCCAGCAACTTAATTGTGGGTACTTATACTGTTATTATTACAAACAATTCCACTGGTTGTAGCAGCGTGGAAAGTTACACTTTGCAAACAGAGGTGGTGATACCCATCGTTTCCGCTTCCAGTGAACCGGTTACCAATTGTGATGTGCCAAATGGCAGCTTATTTGCTACGGTTATAAATACTGTAGCTACCTATGATTATAACTGGTATGCAGGTACTGATACCTCAGTTCCTCCATTATTTACCGGACAAACAGTAGACAATGTAAATCCAGGTCTTTATACGGTTATTGCCATAGATCAGTCTGACCCCGGTTGTATCTCACTAGAAGATACAGTGACTATTCAGGATTCAAGGTTCGTTGGATTTAACGTAATGATTGAAACAGTAGCACCACTTACGAACTGTGATCCCGGAAACCCCAACGGAGTTTTGTCCGCATCCGTTAATGGTGATGTTACCAGCCACGTGTTTGAATGGTTCCTGGGGACCAACTTTACGGCACCTCCTGTTCAAACAGGAAGTGTGGCCACCGGGCTAAGAGATACCTTGTATACAGTAGTTGCCACGGATGTAATAACGCAATGTCAAAACACTGCAGAATTTACACTTGGTTCAGCGTTCTTGCCAATACCAGTTGCTGATGTAGCAGTTACCGATGCCACCAGTTGCATAGTTGGCAACGGCGCAATTCAAGCTACAGTAGGGGGGAATGTCAAGGACTATACGTTCGATTGGTATCCTGGAGATCAGGTAGCCGGTGCGGTTATATTTATAGGTCCTGACCTGACAGGGTTGAATAACGGAGAGCAATACACGGTAACTGCTACCTCAAATATAACAGGGTGTACATCACCCGGAATTACCGTTACCGTTGGAGAAAGTATTGTATTGCCTGAGTTTGGAGTTACTATCGACAACGCTACTTGTCTGGATCAGAATGGATCTGCGACAACTCATGTTTACGATACCGCCAACGTGGCCTTCATACCATGGTCAACTGGTGTGGTGGGTGCAGAACTAAGAAACTATCCTGCTGGAAGGTATATGGTTACCGTGACTGATACCCTAGGTTGCGAAAGTGCTCAAATGGTAGATATACTGTCTGAAATCAATGTTTATAATGTATCACCTAATGGAGATGGATACAACGATATCTTTCATATAGACTGTATACAAAATTTCCCTGATAACATAGTGTACATCTATAATAGAGCAGGTCAACTAGTTTATGTAGAAGAAGGATATAATAATAGTACCATATTCTTTGATGGAATAGGTAATGAAGGAATATACCTATCGGGAAATCAACTGCCTGATGGAACCTATTACTATGTTATTGATAAACGGAATGGTTCAGAGCCAGTGGCCGGATACCTTGAATTATTGAGATGATGGCGAAAAGCGGTGGATTCAAAATATTGATAATTTGTTTTCTACTAGTGGTAGGGCAGTCCCTTAATGGCCAGCAGAAAACTGTATTATCGCAATATATGTTCAACGGACAGGTGATCAACCCGGCATACTCAGGTGTCCATGAGAAGTTAAGTGTTACCGCCTTGTACAGGAATCAATGGGTGAATTTAGAAGGGGCGCCAACAATCCAAACATTGACCGTTAACTCGGGTTTTAAAAGGAATAAAACCGGGATTGGAATCATGATCAGTAATGACAAATTGGGGATCCATCGCGATTTAAGCCTATACCTTAGTTACAGTTACAAAATCCATTTTAATAAAGGGGCCTTGTCGATGGGACTGCAAGGAGGTTTTAATCATCTTCAGTCTGATTTTAACAAGCTGAATCTTAAGAATCCGGGTGGCCCCATATTGGCAGGAACCCGCGGTGAATTCAATCCAAATTTTGGGGCTGGTTTATTCTACTATTCTGACATCGCATATGTTGGTATTTCCGTGCCGTACATTTTAAGCAATAAGATTATTTCCGACGAAAATATATTCAGTGAGGCCAGGGAGTCCAGATATTACTTTTTGACGGTGGGAAGGGCATTTCATTTGAATAAGAATGTCATTTGGAAACCATCTTTCCTAATGCGTTTTCAAGAAGATGCTCCATTGGGATATGACATCAACACTAATTTTATTTTCCATGAGTTGGTCACTATTGGAGCCAGTTACCGAAGCGGTGACGCTTTTTTGTGGTTATTCGAATTGCAATTAAATGACAAATTCCGATTTGGCTATGCTTACGATATGACTTCCAGCCAACTCAATCAATTCTCTAATGGTACCCATGAATTGATGTTGAACTATCGAATCGACATTAGTCGCGGTATAAGCGGGAAATTCATACCCTGCCCGAATATTTTCTAGCTTTAGTAAATATTGGCTGACATGCTATTTTCTTTATATCTTTGCAGGATATATAAGAAAAATCCATGAAGCCAAACCTAAAGCCTCTGCTTATCCTGATTTTATTTTTAACTATAAGTTGGAGTTCTTCTGCACAGGATGTAAAAGAGTCAGCAACCTATCAGCAGGAGAAAGCGGTTTATCAATTAGGGTCGAAATACGCTGATGTAAACATAGCCAAAATTGCTATTTATAATCTAATGGCGATGGATCCTAACGATGCAAGTTTGTTAGATTCCCTGGCCTATATGTATTACGACTATCAGCAGTATACTTCCTGTCTGTTAGTATGTCTGGATATAATAAAAAAGAACCCTGATCACATACCAGCGTTGGAGATGAGCGCGGTGGCCTATGAAAACCTAGGCCTGAAAGACAAAGCGCTTAGTGCCTACGAAAGCATATATCTCAAAAACAATAGTGTTTTCACGCTTTATAAAGTAGCAATATTGCAGCTGGACCTGAATAGACAAGGGGAAAGCATAACCAACGTGGGTATTTTAATTGAGAAAGAAGAAACCAAAGAAGCAAAAGCATCAATTAATACCCCAAACGGCACCCAGCAGATCTCTCTATTGGCGGCGGTTTACAATCTTAAGGGTCTTATTGAATCCAGTCAGGATAACCAGGAATTGGCCCGCACAAGTTTCCAGGAAGCCCTGGCACTTGAACCGGATTTTGTCATGGCTAAAAACAATCTGGCAGATCTGGACAAGTAGTGAATTAACAATTCAGAGCCGTAATACTGGTATATTTACAGGTATTTTTTTGTCAATTCCAAGAATTGTGGAAGGTCACGCAATGGATCAAGATCACTATCATTTTTGATCCATTGCGTGGTGTTATTTCCTAACTTTAACGATAATTCCAGATGATGTATGGCCTTATTGATTTCACCCATACCACTATATAAACAGGCGACATTATAATTCACTAATGCATCATCGGTGTTATTTTTTAAAGCAAGGTCTAGATATTTTAAAGATTCCGAGACTTGGTTAAGATTAAGTAAACCGAATGCTAATGACAAACAAGTGCGCCAATTGCCGGGTTCTTCTTCCAGTTTTTGTAAGCCGATTTCCACAGTTGCTTTTGCCGCGTAATCCAGGTCTGCCTGGCGTCCTAAAGAGCGATAAACTTGTAATAATAGAGATGGGGTTTGTGGATCTTTTGGGGAACGTTCCCAGGCGTTCTCAAAGTGTGTAACAGCTTCCTCTAATTTACCTTGGGTAAAACACGTCCTCCCCCAGTAATAGTGAGCTTCATACAAATTCGGGTCAAGTCTTACTGAAGTTTTGAACTCTTTTATTGCTCCTTTATAATCACCTGTATTCGATAGTACCAATCCAAATGAGGCATGACCTTCCGCCATATCTGGAGCGAGCGCTATTGCCTTGGCAGATGCCGTCAAAGCATCAGCTAATAAGTATTCTCCACCATAAAGAGTATGTAGGAAAGATCCGCAATCGGCAAGACCGCAATAGGGTTGGGCATAAGATTCATCATATTCAATGGCACGATTGAAATTGTCCTGCGCCTTCTGATAGTTATCCTTAGTGTAATAATGAAAGTGCTCTCGCCCTTTCAGATAAAATTCATAGGCCTGAATACTTGAGGTGTGGACTTTTTTAATGGCCTTTTTTTCCTCTGGCAAAAGATGGATTTTTAACGCATCTATAATCTGACAAGTAACTTCATCCTGAAGTTTAAAGATGTCTTCGAGGGTTCCATCATATCTGTCTGCCCAAATATGACCGTCGGTTAATCCGTCTATCAACTGGGCGGTGATGCGCACCCTGTTTCCGGATTTACGAACACTGCCTTCTACTACATAACGAACACCCAGGTCTGCACAGACTTCCCGAGTTTTCACAGAACGACCCTTATAAGTGAAAGAAGAATTTCGCGCAATGACGAGAATGGAAGAAACTTTTGACAAGTCGGTGATTATGTCTTCAGTAATGCCATCAGAAAAATAGGATTGTTCGGGGTCTCCACTCATGTTATCAAATGGTAGAACGGCTATTGACATTTCATTGGGTTTGTCTTTTCGCTTTTCAAGTTCTGTCAGTTGATTTGGTTGTTTTGGAATTGCCTTTTCTCCAATGTTTACTTTATAAATACTTACAGCATGTTTTACATGCTTAAGTTTTTCTACTCTAATGAAATCAGTTTCTATACCCTTTTTGTTTTCGATGTCTCTGGCAACAGATTCTGAAATATAAATGTCTCCTTCAGGCGCCAAGGATTCAAGCCTTGAGGCTATATTTACACCATCACCAAAAATGTCTCCCCCTTCTTCAGTAATTTCTGCTTGATGGATTCCAATCCTCAAAATTATTTCTTCTTCCCTACAAGTTTTCATCAATTCCTTTGCACAAAATACTGCATCACTAGGGGTACTAAAACTGGCCAATGTCCCGTCACCCATTTCTTTGAGCCATTTTCCATTTTGCTTTTTAATGATGGCTTTATGAAGATTCCTATTCTTTCTTAGCAATTGCAATGCTCGCTGCTCGTCCTCTCCCATAAGGCGGGTGTAACCAACGACATCGGTAAACATGATAGCGGCTAATTGGCGGGATGGGGACATGACGTAAATTAACTAAAAGTGAGGTATTGGCCAATTTTCAACGACCGTTTTCTAAGCGAATGTGGAGGGCCCTTTAGGCTTAAGGTTCGTTGGGGAAATTCATTGTAAGCTCTTGTTGATGGATAATCTAAGGTTTATTACTTTTTTTTTAACTTCATCTGCAACCTTTCAATAGGTTGGAAGTCTTTTCTTTGAAAGCTGCTTATGGGAACCCAATATCGGAATATTAATCAGGACATCGTCGATCAATGTAAAAATGGAGATCGACAGGCACAATTTCAGTTTTATAAAATGTATTCAAAGGCTATGTACAATATTGCTTACCGTATAACAAACAATGAAATGGATGCAGAGGATGTACTCCAGGAGGCATTTGTCAGTGCTTTTAAGAATATAAATAACTACCGGGGGACGGCATCCATCGGCGCCTGGTTAAAGAGGATCGTAATCAATCATTCGATCACCACCATAAAGAAACGTAAAGCTGATTTGGTTCCTATTGAAGAGCATGGTCAATATGGTGATATAGTTGATACCGGAGATGACCAGGCGCTTTATCTTAATGTTGACAAGATTCGAAATGCTATTCAATTGTTACCAGATGGATATAGAGTAGTATTTTCTCTGTATTTGATGGAGGGATACGATCACCAAGAGATTGCTTCGATTTTGAATATTACTGAATCAACTTCAAAATCCCAATACAGTCGATCGAAAAAGAAATTGCAAAAGATCCTAAAAGAGGAGGTATTGTACGATGATTAATCTTGAACAATTTATAAAGACCAACCGGGAAGAATTTGATAGAAAAGAACCCAGGAAAAAACTATGGGCACGCATTGAAACTGATTTGAATGGAAAAACAGACTTTGGATGGATGTGGAAGGCGGCGGTGGTAGTGCTGCTGGCTGTATGTGGCTACCTTGTTTGGGAAAGATCTCAGGACCAGGCTATTGAGTCAATGGTTGCTTCCGAGCTTTATGTAGACCAAGAATTTGTAGAAACCGAGCTTTACTATACACAGCTCATCACCCAAAAGAGATTAGTGGTAGAGGAATATGACCTGGATGATCCCGAAATAAAGGAAGATTTCAAAAATGATCTTGCTTCACTGGATACCACCTACCTGGAATTGAAAGAGGAATTTATTGATACCAACAATGAAGCTGTATTGGATGCAATGATCCACAATTTGCAACTGAGAATGGAATTACTGAACCAACAATTAAGGATATTAGAAACCATTGAAAATGATTATCATGATGAAACAAATGAAACAAAATATTTATAGCATTCTGATTGCCATACTTTTAATCACTGGCGCAGAGACCCTTTGGGGACAGGTCAAAGATAAAAGAGTCGATCAAACCTTTACGGTAAATAACAGCACCAGACTCCGAATTGATAATAAATTTGGGAAGGTCCACATCGATACCTGGGAACAAAATAAAATCACCGTCCAGGTTATAATTGAAGTGGACGGAAACGATGAGGCTGCCAGAAATGTTTTGGACCGCATCAATATTGATATTTCTGAATCAAGTAGTGAAATAAGGATTGAAACAGACATTGCTGAATCCAGAGACAAATGGCGAAACCAAAGGTTCAAGATCAACTATACTGTAAATATGCCAAAAAATAATCCCCTGAGTGTGGACCACAGACACGGTGATGTTTATATAGACAATCTTGACGGTCCTCTCGATCTGGAGCTGGCCCATGGTCAGATTGTGGCGGAAGAGTTAAATGGAAAGTCCCGTATCAGCCTTCAGCATGGAAACGGCGGACGTATTGCTGCGATCGGTTCCGGTTCGCTGGAAATTCAACACTATCAGCGATTGAGGATTGGCCGTTTGGGCTCAACGGATGTGGAAATTGCTCATGCCAGTATTGAAGTGGAAGAAGCTGGAGATCTTGATATTGAAGTTAGGCATAGTAATGTAGAGTTTGGAAGTGCCGGAAATTTGAACATAGATATGCAACACAGTGAGTTTGAAGTAGAGTCACTGCGAAGCGTTAGCAGTGATATGCAACATTCGACAATAGAAATTAAAAAACTAGAACGGTTACTGGAAGCTGATTGTAACCACAGTCATGTGGAAGTAGACCAGTTGTCAAATAAATTCACTAGAGTGAACTTTGAGGGAAATCACAGCTACCTGGGACTTGGGATGGAGCGAGGTACCAATGCCACACTTGAGGTGGAGTTAAATCATGGAAAACTCAACTATCCGGAGTCGGGAATCAACATGAGCCATATTAATATAGAGAACAATAGCCGTGAGTATAAAGGTAAAATTGGGAACGGTAGCGGTGGTCAGATAGAGGTGGAGGGCAATTTTACGGACGTGAGGCTTGAGATCAACTAGGCATCGCCTAGTTGATCTCGTTCTGAGTTAAATTCTGCAGGTTACAGGTTCCGGGTTCCCGGATCAATCGCTGATTGAATGTTCGATTGTTCTGCTGATCAATTGCTCCCAATGTTCTAATGTTCTAGTTGCTTCCCTGTTCAATTGTTCCCAAGCTCCATGCCCCAAGCTACAAGACATCCTTTAATTCAAACTCATCAACATTCGAATCCAGTAATTTGCCTTGGTCGCACATCAATATGCGGGCAGGGTACTTTTTTATGATGTTGTAGTTGTGTGTGGCCATTAATATAGCAGTTCCGCTATTATTTATGTCCTGAAAGATCTTGAAAATCCCTTCCGAAACCTGTGGGTCAAGGTTGCCGGTGGGCTCGTCAGCGATAAGAAGTTCCGGTTCGTTTACCAGGGCACGAGCGATCACTACCCGTTGCTGTTCACCACCGGAGAGCTGATGGGGAAACTTAGCTTCGATAGATCCCAAACCTACTTTCATCAATACTTCGGCCAATCTTTTTTTCATTTTAGCCTTGTCTTTCCAACCGGTGGCCTGCATGATGAAAAATATGTTATCGGCCACGGACCTGTCCTGAAATAGCTGGAAGTCCTGGAAGACAATACCCAATTTGCGTCTCAGATACGGTACCTTAGAGCGTTTTATATCTTTGATCTTGTAACCAGCCACGGTAACTTCTCCTTGATGGAGTTGAAGGTCACAATACAGGGTTTTAAGCAAGGATGTTTTCCCTGAACCCGTGCTCCCTACCATGTAAACAAATTCACCCTTTCCTATTTCAAATGACAGCTCATTGAGAATGGTGTTATGGTCTTGAAAAATAGTGACGTCCCTGACAGCGACGACGATAGCATCGGAGAATGTCATACAAATTTAGCTCAATACCTGGGCTGTGGCTTCCTGGGCTTTTTTGTGATCGGCCAGAAATTGTGCCAAACCTTTGTCCGTCAATGGGTGATTCAACAGCTCCAAGATAACCTTTGCGGGACAAGTTACTACATCCGCACCTACTTCGGCGCATTGGATCAAATGCATGGTATGACGAATACTGGCGGCCAATACTTCGGTACCGAAATCGTAATTATTATAGATGTGGACAATTTGTTGAATCAGCGCCACTCCATCGGTTGAAATATCGTCCAGGCGTCCTATAAATGGTGATACATAACTGGCGCCTGCTTTTGCCGCTAATAAAGCTTGCCCGGCACTAAAGATCAGCGTACAATTTACCCTAATACCCTGAGTGCTTAGGTGTTTGATGGCTTTTACACCATCCTTGATCATGGGTATTTTCACTACGATCTTATCGTCAATCGTTGCCAGTGATTCACCTTCCCTAATCATCCCGCTGAATTCAGTGGAAATCACTTCCGCACTTACATTATCGTCTACTATATCACAGATGGCCTTGTAATGAGCCCGGACGTTATCCTCTCCGGTAATACCCTCTTTGGCCATTAGTGAGGGATTGGTAGTTACTCCATCAAGCACACCCAGGTCCTGTGCTTCCTTGATTTCTTTAAGACTGGCAGTATCAACAAAAAATTTCATGTTTTAATGTTTGTGTAAAAAGTCAGTAAATATAATAGATTATTAAACCAGTGGTGATAATTACAAATAAAAAAAAGGCAAATCGGATATCGCACCGCTACAACTATCTACCCTTGCTTCCTTCCGGACCTGGGGGATTTGACAGGAGCTGGTCGTATCGATTTGCCGATACAAAGTTAGCAAAAATCTGTGAGCTAAGATCTAAAATCTCAAATCTTCGCCAATCTCTGATAATCTCTGATCTCAAATTATCTCAAATCTACTATATCTACTATCTACTATCTAATATTATCAGAGATCAGAGCTCTGAGATTTCCTAGATCTATTGCGTAGTTGACTCTTTAGGTCTGTTAGGGAAATGATTGACAGAAGCTCTTGCTCCATTAAATCAGCCCATGCTTTCATATATGGTATAACATGGTTTCTTTGGTTGTACCTCAGATGGGTTAGTCCCAAATATCTTAATACCCTGGGATCGGAAAGATTTTCAAGAAATTCCAAATCCTTTATCTCAAGACCGTAGTCAAGCATGGCACCAATCAAAAGGTCCATAGGCAGGCCGCTGGTAGGGCAATAGGCCCGGCTCTGATCTGTCCAGCTACCTTCGCTGTGCATGGCGAGACTATGGATATCCGCTTTTGAGACCTGGGTCATTTCCTGGGCCAGAAGACCACAATTGCAACTGCCCATATGACCCCATTGGTAAGGACCATCTTGGATTAATTTCCTTACAGTGTTTCTAATGGCGCGGATAAGTTTAAGACTGGGCTTGGCCATGATGTTGCATTATCTTACAGTAATATAATTTTTTTTCACGGTTCTAAAAAACTAAATATGAATATAGGGGACAAGTTATTATAGCCAATAATCAATAGGACGTTTGTCAATGTGCAAAAAATTCCGATTTTTGTACCTGAACTTAAAAATAGCTAATGGGAAAAGGTGACAGAAAGACCAGAAGGGGCAAGATAACCAAAGGGACTTTTGGAGTTAGTCGTCGAAGACGGCCTGCCAGCCCTCAAATAATTGCTAAAGGTGCGTCAAAAACCAAAACCGCAGCCAGCGCCAAAAAAAGCACACGCACTGTTAAAAAACCAGTGGCAGTTAAGGTGGAGGAAGCAGCGGCAGCAGTGGCAGCACCAGAAGTTGTGGAAGTTGTAGAGACTCCCAAAGAGGTGGTTGAGAAGCAAGTGATAGCGGAAGAGCAGCTGAAAGAAGAGCAGCCGAAAACTGAAGAGCAAGCAGCCAAACAGGTAAAAGCTGAGGAGAAAAAGCCGGAGGAGAAAAAGGCGGCCGAGAAAAAAGAAGAAAAGCCCAAGGTCACCAGGAAGCCCGCTGCCAAAAAAAGCGCAGCAGCAACAACTAAGTCGACCGTAGCTGCTAAGCCTGCTGCAGCAGGTAAGGCTGCCACCGCGGCTAAATCAACAGTGAAAACTACAAAAGCGGCACCGAAAACTAAGAGTTCAGCAAAAACCGCCGCCAAAACCAAGACAGATGATAAAAAAAGTAAAGAATAGTTTCATTATTTTCAATTGAGCTTTATATTTATGTCTTAATATGAGTTCAACATTGCACATATCAATTTGGTGGCACTTCAGAGAATACTATAATCACTGAACAGCTTCCCTATTGTAAAAAATTACCATTAACCCGCTGTTTAGCGGGTTTTTTATTTGATGTAAATATCTGACCCTTGAAAAGATATAAACTTAGTACTGAGTACCGCAAACGTCTGGCTGATACCCAAACTCCTGTGAGCATTTTCCTGAAATTACGGGATAAGTTCGCCAACAGTATATTGCTGGAAAGTTCTGATTACCACGGAAGTGACAATAGTGTTTCATATATCTGTTGTCAACCAATTGCCGGTATTGAAGTTTTTAATGGCATCATCAACCTGAGCTATCCCGATGGCAAAACAGATAAGAAGGAAGCCCTTAGAGAATCAGTAATTCCCACATTGATTGATTTTGCAGGTTCATTTGAGCTGGAAACGACTGAATACAAATTTGCCAGCAACGGCTTATTCGGGTACATGGGATATGACGCGGTGCAATATTTCGAAGACGTGGAACTTCATAATGACAATGGTGATTTTGAAATACCCGAAATTATTTACCATGTGTATCGCTTTGTGGTGGCAATTGACCACTTTAAAAATGAGATGCACCTGTTTGAGCACCGTTGGGATCCTGAACAACCAAGCGAACTGGATGAGTTGATAACGCTTATTGATAACAAGAATTTCTCGGACTATCATTTTGAAACTCGAGGAGAGGAGGAGTCTAACTACACCGATGAGGAGTTTCTGGAAATTCTATCAAAAGGCCGGCAACACTGCCTCAGAGGGGACGTCTTCCAGATAGTACTATCACGGAGATACAGCACTAAATACTTGGGTGATGATTTTAATGTGTATCGGGCCTTACGGTCCATCAACCCTTCTCCCTATCTGTTTTTTTTCGACTACGGCAATTTTAGAGTATTTGGATCATCACCTGAGGCACAAATTGTCATAAAGGACCGTAAGGCAGTGATCCACCCCATCGCGGGGACTTTTGCCAGGACCGGAAATGACCAGGCAGATTCTGAACTCGCTCAGAAACTATTTACAGATACCAAAGAAAACTCAGAGCATGTAATGCTGGTAGATCTGGCACGTAATGACCTTAGTAGAAATAGCGATCAGGTACAAGTGGATACTTTAAGGAAATACAATATTTCTCTCATGTCATCCACCTGGTGTCAAAGGTGAGTGGGGACTTAACTGGAGACACTTCTCCGGTGGTAGTAGTTGCCGATACATTTCCCGCAGGTACTTTATCAGGAGCGCCCAAGCACATGGCCATGACTTTAATTGATAAATACGAAAATGTGGCCCGTGGCTACTATGGAGGAGCCATTGGGTTTATGGGATTCAACGGTGATTTTAACCACGCCATCATGATCCGGTCATTTTTAAGTAAGAATGGCTCTTTATATTATCAAGCTGGAGCTGGTGTCGTGTCCAAGTCGGTGATTGAGAGTGAGTTACAGGAAGTAAACAATAAACTTGCGGCATTGAGGCAAGCCATGGAGCTGGCTTCAACTATTTAGGAAGGAAGTGATGAAGATATTAGTATTTGACAATTATGACTCTTTTACCTATAACCTGGTACATATTCTGCGCGAACTGGGATATTCTTCCCGGATGGAAGTATATCGCAATGACAAGATTGCATTAGATGACGTGGAGCAATATGACAAAATATTGTTGTCACCAGGCCCGGGGATCCCTTCAGAGGCTGGCAATATGCTGGATCTGATTGAGCGGTACGGCCCCACAAAAAGCATTTTGGGCGTTTGTTTAGGCCATCAGGGAATTGCAGAAGTCTATGGCGCCTCTTTATATAATATGGAAGAAGTGCTTCACGGTATTGCTACTGACATCCATATCCTGGATCAGGAGGAGGTAGTTTTCAGGGGGATACCAAAAGAAATAAAGGTCGGGCGGTATCATAGCTGGGCGGTTATTCCGGATACGGTCAACGGGGACCTTAAAATTACTGCCCGTGATCAGGAACAAGAGATTATGGCAATAAGACACAATCAATACGATGTAGTGGGATTGCAATTCCACCCCGAATCAGTATTGACGGCTGATGGCAAACAAATGATCCGGAATTGGGTCGAAAATAAAAGAAAATGAAAGAAATCCTCAATCATCTGACCTCATATAAGTCATTGGACCGTGGTCTGGCCAAAGAGGTGTTAATAAATCTGGCCAAAGGCCAATATAACCATAGTCAGATTGCTGCATTTCTCACAGTATTCACTATGCGTTCGGTGACTGTGGAAGAACTAGCCGGATTTAAAGATGCCATGTTGGAACTCTGTATTCAGTTACCTTTGGACGGCTATGACGCCATTGATCTTTGCGGTACCGGAGGCGATAGTAAAGACTCTTTCAATATTTCAACCCTGTCATCATTTGTGGTGTCAGGGGCCGGACAGAACGTCGCCAAACATGGGAACTACGGAGTGTCATCGGTTTGTGGTTCTTCTAACCTGATGACTTATTTTGGATATGAGTTTACCAATGATCGGGACCGGCTATTACGTGACCTTGACCAGGCTGGGATCTGCTTTTTGCATGCTCCTTTATTTCATCCGGCCATGAAAAATGTAGCGCCCATCCGAAAAGAACTGGGGGTAAAGACTTTTTTTAACATGCTGGGCCCTATGGTCAACCCCAGTCAACCAAAAAACCAGCTTGTGGGCGTTTTTAGCCTTGAGCTGGCACGCCTGTATGGTTATTTATATCAACAGACCGATAAAAATTACAGTATAGTACATTCACTGGATGGGTATGATGAAGTGAGCCTTACCGGTCCGTTTAAATGGATCAGCAATGATCAGGAAGCATTAATTGATCCTTTGGAATGGGGGTTTAGTATCTGTAAGCCAGAAGATCTTTCCGGAGGGTCAACAATTGAGGAAGCTGCCAAAATATTCTGGAAAGTATTAAATGGCCAGGGTACTCCTGCACAAAACGAGGTAGTAGTAGCTAACGCCGGGTTGGCATTGCATTGTGCCCGGCCTGATTTAAACCTTTCCCTGGTTTTTGATCAAGCAAGGGAGTCATTAATGCAGGGAAAAGCGCTTAATAGCTTCAAGAAGTTAATAGGGGATGGGATTAAAAAAATTTAGCGGTATGCATATTCTGGATAAGATAATAAACCACAAGCACCAAGAAGTTGAGCAAAGAAAAAGCCTCTTTCCCATAAAATTGCTGAAGCAAAGTATTTACTTTGAAACACCCACGGTATCCCTGAAAAAGTACTTACAGCGTGAGGATCGATGGGGCATAATTGCTGAATTTAAACGGAAATCTCCCAGTAAAGGAGTGATCAATGAGCACGCGTCGGTGGAGCGGGTATCTATTGGTTACATGCAGGCCGGGGCATCCGCGCTGTCAGTATTAACAGACGAACAATATTTCGGGGGTAATAACGAAGATCTGATTACTGCCAGAAAATTCAATTTTTGCCCCATACTAAGGAAAGACTTCATTATAGATGAATATCAAATACTGGAAGCCAAATCAATTGGAGCCGATATTATTTTATTGATTGCTGCAGCCTTGGACCCGCACACTACCAAAGCCCTGGCAGCCTTTGCCAAGTCATTGGGACTTGAAGTGTTATTGGAAGTGCACAACCTGTCTGAATTGGAGCAGCATATTAACCAGCATGTGGATTTAGTAGGGGTCAATAACCGGGACCTTAAAACTTTTGAGGTCAACGTGGCCACATCAAAGCAATTGGCAGCACATATTCCGGATGATTTCATCAAAGTTTCTGAGAGTGGTATTCAACAACCTGAAACCATAAAAGAATTGCAGGAATTTGGATTCAAGGGATTCCTAATAGGACAAAACTTTATGGCTCATAGTAGTCCTGAAAAGAAATGCAGGGAATTTATAACCAGACTGAAAAGTCTAAACCCATCAAAGGATCTGGACAAATGAGTTTAAAATGGAAGGTTTGTGGGATGAAGTATGAGGAAAACATTAAGCAGATATTTGAATTAAAACCTGACTATATGGGGTTCATATTCTATAAAAAGTCTCCCCGGTATGTAGGCGATAATTGGGCCGGCCCAGGCAAGGATTTTCCAGTCACTACCAAAAAGGTAGGTGTTTTTGTCAATGAAACATTTAAGAATTTAAGGGCATTAAATGACCAGTTTCAGTTTGACTACCTCCAACTGCATGGTGATGAGACTCCGGAATATTGCAAGGAACTGGCTGAAGATGGGTTGGCTTTGATCAAGGCAATGAGTATTTCTGAAATAAAAGACCTGAAACAATTGAACCACTACAAGCCTTGGGTAAAATATTTTTTATTTGATACCCCCAGTAGTAATTATGGAGGTACCGGGACCGTTTTTGACTGGTCTTTGCTCCAACAGTATGACAATGAGTTGCCGGTGTTCTTGAGCGGTGGTTTGTCGCTGGACAATATAAATGAAGTGGGTAATATGAAGAATTTAAATTTGCAGGCAATTGATGTTAACAGCCGATTTGAAACACGCCCGGGTTGGAAAGACCCTGCTATGTTAGAAAATTTGAAGAATCAAATACAGGAGTTATGAGTTTCCCAATAGATACCTCTGGCTATTATGGGCCTTACGGTGGGGCCTTTATCCCCGAGATGCTGTTTCCAAATGTTGAGGAGTTGAGAATCCGGTACTTGGACATTATCCAGGATAGTGAATTTCAGGACCGGTTCAACCAACTATTGCGAGATTATGTAGGGAGGCCATCGCCATTATTTTTGGCCCAAAGACTTTCTGAAAACTATGGTTGCAAAATTTATCTAAAGCGCGAAGACTTAAACCATACTGGGGCCCACAAAATAAATAACACCATCGGTCAGATATTGGTAGCTCAGCAATTGGGTAAAGAGAAGATCATAGCCGAAACAGGTGCAGGTCAGCATGGTGTGGCCACTGCCACGGTCTGTGCGCTCATGGGGATGGAGTGCATTGTATACATGGGTGAGGTGGATATGAAACGACAACGGCCCAATGTGGAACGCATGAAGCTGCTGGGGGCGCAGGTACGACCGGCGTTAAGCGGCAGCCGCACCCTGAAGGATGCTACCAATGAGGCCTTAAGACATTGGATCAATCACCCAGTGGATACACATTACATCATAGGATCGGTGGTAGGACCTCATCCTTATCCCGATATGGTGACCCGCTTCCAATCAGTGATCAGTGCGGAGATTAAAGTACAGTTAAAGGAACAGGAGGGTCGGCCCAATCCGGATTATGTGATCGCCTGCGTAGGAGGTGGAAGTAATGCCGCCGGTGCTTTTTACCACTTTAATCAGGAGCAAAATGTTCAGTTAATAGCGGTAGAGGCTGCCGGTCAGGGTCTGGAAAGCGGCTATTCGGCCGCTACCACCTCGCTGGGAAAGCCAGGTGTCCTGCATGGTAGTAAGACCCTCTTGATGCAAACCGATGATGGACAAGTGGTGGAACCTTACTCTATTTCAGCTGGTTTGGACTACCCCGGGATCGGACCGCTGCATGCGTATCTGTTTGAGACCGGAAGAGCCAGATTCCTAAGCGCTACCGATCAGCAGGCACTAGACGCTGGTATCAAACTAAGCAAATTAGAAGGAATTATTCCGGCATTGGAAACAGCACATGCCCTGGCCGCACTGGACCAAATGAGTTTCAACCGTGATGAAGTAGTGGTAGTGAATCTTTCCGGCAGGGGGGACAAGGACCTTGAAACCTATATCGAAAAGGGTAATTATTAGGCTATGGAAAAATTATCGAACAACAGTCGAATCAGTGATTTAATGGATAAGAATAAACGGGGCATACTTTCTATTTATTTTACCGCCGGCTATCCAAACCTGGATGATACCACCACAATAGTCCGACTTTTGCAACAATCAGGGGCAGACCTGATTGAAATCGGCATACCGTATTCTGATCCGGTAGCTGACGGTCCCACCATTCAGGAAAGCAACCAGAAAGCGTTGGAAAATGGAATGAATCTTGACCTGTTGATGAGCCAGCTAAAATCAAATACCGACTTAGGCATTCCAATAATTTTGATGGGTTATTTCAACCCCATACTACAATACGGGGTAGAGCGATTCTGTGCTGATTGTCAGCAAAGAAGTATTGAAGCCCTGATCGTTCCCGATCTTCCGGTTCAAGAGTATTTGGATCGGTATCAGCCTATTTTTGAACAGCATGGTCTTCATAACATCTTTCTGATTACTCCTCAAACCAGTGAAGAACGAATCCGATGGATTGACGAAAACAGCAAGAGTTTTATATATGCGGTGTCTGATGCCAGTATTACCGGAGCAAAAAAGGGCATAAGTGATGAGCAGGAAGCTTATTTTAAACGGCTCCAGTCCATGAAGTTGAAACACCCGTTCCTTATCGGATTTGGAATTTCAGATGGTCCAACATTTAGCCTTGCCTGTGAGCACGCTAAGGGTGCCATTATTGGAAGTGCTTTTATCAATGTGCTCAGGGAGGCAGCAGATCTGGAGCCGGCAATCCATCAATTCGTTCAATCCGTAAAAAACCACTAAAATGATCATTCAGTTAAAACCGGAGGTACAGAACCAGCAGGTGGAAGACCTGATAAATTATTTAAACGAAATTAAGTTCACCACCAAAGAAGTAAAGACACAGAAAGGAGCCTATTTGATTGCTATCGGAAAGGGAGAGTTTGACATCAGGGCCATCGGTTTTATGGATGGTGTATCAGATATTCATGTAGTTTCCGATGATTACAAGCTGGTTTCGGGGAAGTGGAAAGTAGATCCCACTGAAATTGACTTGGGCGATGAGGTAATCATAAAGCAGGGTGATTTGGCACTGATGGCTGGGCCATGTTCCATTGAAGGAGAAGAACAGATCATTAATACTGTACAGCATTTAAAGGATGCGGGTATCCGTATCATGCGGGGGGGAGTGTATAAACCCCGTAGTTCACCGTATTCTTTTAGAGGGATGGGCATTGAAGGCCTACGGCTATGGCACGATATAGCCCGACAAAACGGAATCAAGATCATCAGTGAGGTGATGCAGGTTTCTCAGATTGATGAAATGTATGATTACATAGACATCTTTCAGGTGGGAGCCAGAAATACTCAAAACTACAACCTATTGGATGAACTGGGGAAGGTCGATAAGCCGGTGATGATCAAAAGGGGAATCTCTGGTACGATCGATGAACTATTATACTCGGCCGAGTACGTGTTTTCAGGTGGAAACGAGAAACTTCTTTTGTGTGAAAGGGGTATTCGTACTTATGAAAAAGCCAGCCGTAACACTTTTGATATAAATGCCATTCCAATTCTGAAGGAAAAGAGCCATTTGCCGGTGATTGCCGACCCTTCTCATGGCATTGGAATAAGGGACCATGTGCCTCCAATCGCGCTGGCAAGTGTGCTTGCGGGAGCGGATGGCATTATCTATGAAGCGCATCAGTATCCTAGAAAAGCATTCTCAGACGGACAACAAACACTCAATTTCAATCAATCTTTGGACTTGGCGAATAACTTAAGGCAGGTTATGAAAATGAGACTAGAAATGCTGTAAATATGTTAGGAGATCAAGCTCCCATGGCGGTGATGATGGTTTGGCCTAACCACTTTGGGTACAACCAAGAAACTGCAGCCTCCAACTCATTCCAACAGGCTGAGGGCAGAGAAAACTTTAGAGAAATAAGAGCTCAGGCTTTAACTGAGTTTGAAGGCTTATTGCTGGCCCTGAAGGCATCCGGAGTAGAGGTGATTGAATTCAGTTCAGACAATGGAGAAGATACCCCCGATGCGGTTTTCCCTAATAATTGGGTAAGTTTTCATCCCGATGGAAAGGTTATAATTTACCCTATGATGGCGCCGAGTCGACGTCGGGAGCGCAGATTAGATTTTATTGCTGCTTTGGAAAAGCGGTATTTGTTTGAGGTTAGTGAGATCATCGATATTTCTCACTACGAACTCCAAGGAAAGTACCTGGAGGGGACCGGTAGTTTGGTGCTGGACTATAAGCATGGTATAGTCTATGCCAATTATTCACCCAGGACCAACTCAAGATTGGTCAAGAAATTATCAGAGCTTTTGGAGTATAGAGTTTGTCAATTTAAGGCGGTGGATGCAAAGGGTCAGGACATCTACCACACCAATGTATTAATGTGTGTAGCAGGGTCATTTTCGGTAATTTGCCTGGATGCTCTGGAAAATTCTGACGACAGGGATCGATTAGAAAAATCCTTGTTGGAGACCGGTCACCAGTTAATTAAGATTTCCAGGGAGCAGATGAACCAATTTGCCGGAAACATGATGGAGTTACGCGATAATAAGGGTGAATCAGTGCTGGTAATGTCTCGGAGGGCTTATGATTGCCTTACCCCGTCACAGATTCGGACGGTTGAGCAACATTCAACTATCGTGTCTGCGCCCATCGATACCATTGAAAAATACGGTGGTGGAAGTGTGCGCTGTATGATGGCCGGAATTCATCTTCCTTCGGAACACCGAACATCGAACACCGAACATCGAATAAGAAATGAACATTGAATACTGAATGTTGATTGACGACTCTAGAAGTATCAAACTTCGACATTTCCTGTTCGATGTTCCTTCGGCATTCCTTATTCCCTGCCTCGCAGCAGGCGAGGGTTGTTCGATGTTGGACATTTACTGCCACCGCTTATTCATAAAAAGCAGCCACCTGGTCAAGCGGTTTTCTCTTTAGGTCGGGAACATAGGCCTCCTCATCCGGATACCCCACTGGGACTAAAAGAAAAGGCCTTTCATTTTCGGGGCGTTCCAAAACTTCACTTAGGAAATTCATAGGACTAGGTGTATGGGTCAAAGCAACCAAGCCAGCTTGATGGATAGCGGCTATCAGCAGGCCACAGGCTATGCCCACGGATTCATTCACATAGTAATTGGTGCGCTTTTTCCCGTTATCTAAATCATAGACTTTTTTGAAAACTATGATAAGCCAGGGAGCTTGTTCCAGGAAGGGTTTATGCCAATCGGTTCCAAAAGCCTTTAAGTCATCCAGCCATTCCTGACTCATACGACTGTTATAACTCTGATACTCTTCCTTCTCCGCAGCTACCCGAATTTTGCTTTTGATTTTTGCGTCAGATACCAGACAAAATGTCCAGGGTTGCTTATGGGCTCCGGATGGAGCGGTGGAGGCGGTCATTACTAATTGTTCAATTACTTGCTTTGGCACGGGTCGATTACTAATGTCTCTAACTGTCCGCCGCCGATTCATCCATTCAAAATAGGATTGAGATCTTTCAATTATCTCATTTTCTCCAAAGGACTTATGGTTAAAATGAATATGTGGAAACCCGTTAATCACTTTTTTTTCCATAGGATCTGATCTCGAAGGTTGGTGAAATAAGAGAAATCTCGTAGCAGCTTTCTATAAAACAAATATCACAAAAAATTTAAATCTTTAATTGGATAAAAAGTTAACTATAATTACCAAAGGAAACGGTAAACCAACCCATGTGTTTTAAATCCAAATTAGAGAAAAGAATGCAGATTCCCCTCCCAGGAGTTTCTGTCCAAAATAAAATGAAAGCCACCAGATATAACGGTGAGGACATTTCATTTAATCATGAGGGACCACCCAGGCAAGGTGGAGTGGCACTACTGCTTTATCAGGAACGAGGAGCCTGGTATTTTCCGCTAATGAAACGGACAGTTTATGGAGGTGTACACAGCGGTCAAATTAGTTTGCCAGGAGGCAAATTGGAGGATTCAGACCAAGACCTTATAGATACTGCTCTTCGGGAAACCAGGGAAGAACTGGGTCTATCCATTTCCAGCCAACAAGTGGTCGGATGCTTAACGGAACTGTATATAGTGGCAAGTCATTTCAATATATTACCGGTGGTAGCTGTTTTGGATGCCAAACCGGTGATTGCCGCGGATGAGAGGGAAGTTCAGCAAGTGCTAATTGCCTCCGTAGATGAGCTTTTACAACCTAAAAGCACTAAAGGAAAGAGGATGTTGGTCAGAGGGCACGAACTCTTCGCCCCGTACTTTGACATAGCAAACGAGGTAGTCTGGGGGGCAACGGCAATGATATTAAATGAGTTCATTACCCTTGTACGAGAGATTTAAGATATTATACAAATAATCTAAAGAGTAAATTATGGATCACCACCCCGCACTGATCACCAATGATGCGATCATCTTTGGGATACTTATGCTGATGCTTGCAGCTATTTTTGCCACTGCCCATAGCGGGAAACCATTTTGGAAAAAGTTCTATACTTATATGCCTTTGGTGTTGATGTGTTATTTTTTACCGTCGATACTTAATTCACTTGGGATTGTAGACCCTGAATCATCGGGATTGTACTTCATGGCATCAAGATATCTTTTGCCAGCATGCCTCATTTTACTCACACTAAGTACTGATCTACAGGGAATAATAAATCTGGGCCCCAAGGCTATTATAATGTTTCTGGCAGGAACTGTTGGAATAATTGTAGGGGGGCCGTTGGCAATCCTAATTGTCTCAACCTTTGCGCCAGATGTGGTGGGAGGTTCTGGCCCGGATGCTGTATGGAGGGGACTGACTACTATTGCCGGCAGCTGGATTGGAGGAGGAGCCAATCAGGCGGCGATGAAGGAGGTGTTCCAAACCAGTGATGAGATGTTTTCAGCGATGATCACCGTGGATGTAGTAGTAGCTAACATTTGGATGGCATTTTTGTTAATAGGTGCAGGCAGGTCTTCACGGCTTGACAAATTTTTTAAGGCAGATTCAAGTGCCATAGAGTCATTAAAGAAAAAGATAGAAGATTACCGGGCGGGCATTGCCAAAATACCAGATTTGACTGACACCATGATAATCCTTGGAATTGGATTTGGAGGTACCGGGATTGCTCACGCAGTTGCCGGAATTATGGGTCCTTGGTTTCAGCAACATCAAGCATTCCTGGATCAATATAATTTACAATCACTTTCATCCTCTTTCTTCTGGTTAATAGTGGTGGCCACTACTATTGGGGTTGGTTTATCCCTAACACCTCTCAAAAAGTTAGAAGGTGCGGGAGCTTCAAGAATCGGGAGCTTGTTTATTTTTGTGCTGGTGGCAACCATAGGGCTGAATATGGATATTACTGCCATTTTTTATAACCCGGGGTTATTTTTAGTAGGAGTAATCTGGATGGCTGTTCATGTAGCCATACTTTTATCAGTTGGCAAATTGATAAAAGCGCCGTTTTTTTTTACCGCCATTGGTAGCCAGGCGAATGTTGGCGGCGCCGCTTCAGCGCCGGTGGTGGCTGCCGCATTTAGCCCATCTCTGGCACCAGTTGGTGCATTGTTGGCGGTATTGGGGTATGCCCTGGGAACCTATGGAGCTATTTTGTGCGGAATTTTAATGCAGGCTGCGTCAGCCGCTGGATAATGAAGAAGGGCAATACGCAAAGACAATATCTCTTTATATGTCAGAATCAGCTGCAGATTCCGGAGGTACTATTTCTGGTATTTTCTGATCGATCATATACCTTCCAATTCCCTCTTCACCAATAACGTCGAACAATTCCACCCGTTTCCTGGCAGTGAATTCCTCTTCTTGTTGTTCACGAACGAACCATTGCAGGAAATT
>PVMK01125715.1_pt1 | contig 29236 bp, 30 predicted proteins | sample 1853481 | NCBI WGS metagenome assembly PVMK01 (sample SAMN08533507, study PRJNA380276) | Marine sediment metagenome, whole genome shotgun sequencing project.
TGATAATCGGGGTGAACCCGGTTCCCCCGATCCCGCCGAGGCTGGAAATGGAAATACACCCGCCCTGGATGTCTTTGGGTTGCAGCTTTTTCTCCCGGGCCCTGCCACTGATTTCAGCCAGTTCAGCCCCAAGTTCCATGATGCCTTTGCGTTCGCATTCCATGAGCACCGGAACGACCAGTCCGTCCGGCGTATCAACGGCAATCCCGACGTTGAAATATTTTTTCAGAATCAATGTTTCGGCGTCAGTATCGAGCGAAGCATTGAATGTCGGGAATTTTTTCAGCGCTGCCACCATGGCCTTGATCAGGAACACCAGCGGCGTGAGTTTGAAACCCTGAGCGATTGCTTCATCGGCATTGGCAAGCCTGAAGGCTTCCATATCGGTGATATCCGCCTCGTCAAACTGGGTGACGTGCGGGATTCCAACCCAGTTCCGGTGCAGGTGGCCAGCAGAAATCTTCTGGATCCGCGTGAGCGGCTTTTTCTCAATCCCGCCATAGCGGCTGAAATCAAAATCCGGCAACGATGGGAAATCCAGATTGAGTCCACCAATTGCCGGGGCGCCCGTTCCAACAGCGCCGCTCATGACGGATTTCACGAACCCCGAAACATCTTCGCGAATGATGCGGCCCTTGCTGGCGCTACCGCTCACCCGTGACAGATCGACCCCGAGTTCACGGGCAAATTTCCGGATGGCCGGACTGGCATAAGGCACTTTGCCCGGATCGACAGCCGCCACGCCGCTGCCGCGTTGCGCCGGAGGTTGAGTCTTCTCAGGGGCTACCGGCTCCGGAGGTTCTTTAACTGCGCTTTCCGGCTCCACCTCTGGCGCTGGAGGTTCCGGTGCGGCAGGTTCAGGCTCCCCGGCCCCGGAAGCTTTAGCATCCGACACTTCGAGAATAGCGACCACGTCACCTTCTGAAACCGTGTCGTCCAGCTTCAGTTTCATTTCCTTGATGATGCCAGCCGCGGGCGAGGGTACTTCCATCGTGGCCTTGTCGCTTTCCAGCGTGACCAGTCCGTCCTCGGCATTGACTTCGTCGCCCGCAGCCACCAGCACCTCGATCACCGGGATATCGCTGAAATCCCCGATATCGGGTACTTTGATTTCGATCGTGTTACTCAAAATTCCACCTGTTATACCAGCACCGGGTTGACCTTGTCCGGGTCAATTCCCAGGCTGGTCCTTGCTGCCAGCAGTTCGCTCGTGCTGATTAATTCCCGGCGATACAAAGCATACAAAGCAGCGTATGCGATATTGTATCGGTCCACTTCAAAGAAACGCCGCAACTGCTCGCGCGTATCCGACCGCCCAAACCCATCCGTTCCCAGCACGATGTAGTCTGCCTCGAACAGGAAGCCACGAATCTGATCAGCAAATGCCCGTACATAATCTGTCGCGGCAATCACCGGCCCTGCACGGTCGCGCAAACAAGCGGTGACCCAGGGAATCCGCGGCTCCTTTTCCGGGTTCAGCCGGTTCCAGCGAGCGCATTCTACCCCGTCGCGCCGTAATTGCGTGAAGCTGGTTGCGCTCCATATATCTGATACCACGCCATAGTCCTGCTCCAGGATATTGGCCGCAGCTATCGCTTCGCGCAGTATCGCGCCCGAACCGAGCAACTGGACTTTTTTGGGTCCTTCCGGACCTTCGCGGAACAGGTACATGCCATTGCGGATACCTTCTTCGGCCCCTTCAGGCATGTCCGGATGTGTGTAGTTTTCGTTCTCTACGGTGATGTAGTAATAAACGTCTTCCCCTTCCTGGAACATACGGCGCATGCCATCCTGCAGGATCACGGCCAATTCGTAGGAAAAAGTCGGGTCATAGGAAACACAGTTCGGCACCATCGCTGAGATCATGTGACTGTTGCCATCCTCGTGCTGCAGCCCCTCCCCGTTTAGCGTCGTTCTACCGGCCGTCCCCCCAATCAGGAATCCCCGCGCCCGCATGTCGCCGGCTGCCCAGGCCAGGTCGCCCACCCGCTGGAAACCGAACATGGAATAAAAAATAAAGAACGGAATCATCGCCACGCCGGAATTCGAATAGCTCGTAGCTGCGGCAATCCAGGAAGACATCGCACCTGCCTCGGTGATTCCCTCTTGCAAAATCTGGCCCTTTTTATCTTCCTTGTAGAACATCAACTGGTCGGAATCAACCGGTGTGTATAGTTGCCCGGCCGATGAGTAAATACCAAGCTGGCGGAACATGCCTTCCATGCCGAAGGTACGCGCTTCGTCGGCAACGATCGGCACAATGCGGTCCGCTATGCGCTTTTCGCGCAGCAACAGCGACAGTGCGCGCACGAAGGCCATCGTGGTGCTGATCTCCCTGTCACCAGAGGACTTGAGTAAAGATTCAAACAGTTCCAGGCCGGGCGCTTCAATCGGGCCATCCTTCCGCTGCCGCTGCGGAATGAATCCCCCCAGCTCCTTGCGACGTTCCAACAGGTACTTGATTTCTTCGCTGTCCTCTCCGGGATGGAAATACGGCACGTTTTCGAGTTCATCATCCGGAATCGGTACAGCGAAGCGGTCGCGGAACTGGCGGATGGAATCTATATCCATCTTCTTTTGCTGGTGGGTTATGTTCTGGGCTTCTCCGGCTTGCCCCATTCCATAGCCCTTGACCGTCTTGGCCAAAATGACCGTCGGTTGCCCTGGTGAAGCGACCGCTGATGCGTAAGCGGCATAGATTTTATGCGGATCATGCCCGCCGCGATTCAGCCGCCAGATGTCCTGGTCGGTCATGGTCGCCACCATTTCAAGCAATTCCGGGTATTTGCCGAAAAAATGCTCGCGCGTGTAAGCGCCACCCTTGGCCTTGTAGTTCTGGTATTCGCCGTCCACGGCTTCTTCCATTCGCCTGCGCAGCAAGCCATCCTTGTCTTTCGCAAAAAGCTTATCCCAGTAAGAGCCCCAGATCACCTTGATCACTCTCCAGCCCGCGCCGCGGAACACGCCTTCAAGTTCCTGGATGATTTTGCCATTACCGCGCACCGGGCCATCCAGGCGCTGGAGATTACAATTGACCACGAAAATCAGGTTATCCAGTTTCTCGCGGCCGGCAAGTGAAATGGCGCCAAGTGATTCCGGTTCATCGCTCTCTCCGTCACCCATGAAGCACCAGACCTTGCGGTCCGAGGTGTCAGCGATTCCGCGGTTATGCAGGTACTTCAGAAACCGTGCCTGGTAAATGGCCATGATCGGCCCCAGCCCCATTGAAACCGTGGGTAATTGCCAATAGTCCGGCATCAACCAGGGATGCGGGTAGGAGCTCAGGCCCTGGCCGTCGGACTCCTGCCTGAAACGGTCCAGTTGCTCTGCTGTTATCCGTCCTTCAAGGAAGGAACGCGCGTATATTCCGGGTGATGAATGCCCCTGGATAAACACCAGGTCGCCTCCCCCGGGGTGTTCCGGACCCCTGAAGAAATGATTGAAGCCGACATCGTACAAACCCGCCGCTGAAGCGTAGCTCGCAATGTGCCCCCCAAGTTCCCCACCCCGTTTGCTGGCGCGAACCACCATGGCCATGGCGTTCCAGCGAATGATTGAACGGATCCGGTATTCCAGTTCGATATTGCCCGGGTGCTTTTTACCCAGCTTCGCAGGAATGGTATTGATGTACGCGGTGGTCGCCTTGTAAGGAAGATAACCGCCGGAACGGCGCGTGTAATCAACCAGTTGTTCCAGCAGGTAATGCGCCCTTTCGGGTCCTTCGCGTTCGATCACTGCCTGCAGGGATTCCAGCCATTCCTGTGTTTCCTGCTGGTCCGAATCGTGTTTAATTTTGTCTGTATTCTGATCCATTCTTAGGGCCTGTTAACAATTATCCTCAGATTCCGTACTGGGAACGGGTTTCGGCATCCAGCTTAATGAATCGCAGGGTATTGGTCCCCCCCGATTTACACATCTGATCGCCCATGGTGACGATAACACGGTCATCATCCGAGACCGCACCATGCGCCAGCAATGTGCGCAGGGCCTCGGCGACCACTTCATCAGCATCCTCGCTGGTGGACTCCTGCTTCACCGGAAACACATCACGGAACATCGCCATGCGCCGCCTGCTGGCGTCATTGGTTGAAAATGCATAAATCGGGACCGCGGACCGAACCCGGGATAACCACTGTGCTGTGGACCCCGACTCCGTCAAAGCCACGATCGCCTTGACTGAAACATTGGTGGCCATGAACATGGCCGCCAGGGCAATAGCCTGGTCGATTCTATCGAACCTGACATTCAATTGGGTGATGTCACCTTCCGCCTCGAAATGTCTCTCAGCGCCGAGGCAAATCCGGTTCATCGCCTCAATGACCTTGACCGGGTGCTTACCCACGGCTGTTTCGGCCGACAGCATGACCGCATCCGTACCGTCCAGAACGGCGTTGGCAACGTCGAGCACTTCGGCCCGGGTTGGAATGGGGTTTTGGACCATCGACTGCATCATCTGCGTGGCCGTGGCAACGATCCGGTTATGTTTCACCGCGGTCCGGATAATCCGCTTCTGCAGGCCCGGCAGTTCCTCGTCGCCAATTTCTACCCCGAGATCGCCGCGCGCCACCATCACGACATCAGTGGCATCGCATATCTCTGCCAGGTTCTCGATGGCTTGCATGCGCTCGATCTTGGCAACCAGGGCTGCTTCGCTACCGGCTTTGCGGAGTAATTTCCGAGCCCGGATGATGTCGTCGGCGCAACTGACGAATGATACGGCAAGGTAATCAGCACCCATTTTCGCCGCCAGTTCGATATGCGGCAAATCGTGCTCAGCCAGGCCCGATACCGACAAGCCGCCACCCAGCATGTTCAGGCCTTTGCGATCCCGCAGGATGCCGCCGTTCTCAACCAGGCAATGAACCTGCCCGCCGTTCACTGACTGGACCTGCATCGAGATCAGGCCATCGTCCAGCAGCAGTATGTCACCTGGCTTTACGTCGTTCGGCAGACCCTGGTAACTCACACCCACGCGACGATGATCACCGGGTGTTGATACGTCATCCACATCCAGCATGAAGTGATCGCCGCTCGAGAGATCAACCTTTCCATTCTCGAATGATTCAACGCGAATTTTTGGACCCTGGAGGTCAACCAGCAGGGCCACCTGCCAGTGCAGTTTATGGGCTGTTGCGCGGACCAGTCGCGCTCTCTCTTCGTGACCTTCTACGCCACCATGCGACATGTTCAGACGAAACACGTCCACACCGGCCCTGATCAGGCCCTCCATGACTTGCGGGTCATCAGTCCCCGGGCCAAGCGTGGCAATAATTTTTGTCCGGCGCCGGTGGCTGGCTGTTTTCTTTATGTCAACATTCATGGCGGCGATTATAAATGGAATTGATAACAGATTTGATATCAATTTGCGCCCGGACGGAAGCGGGCGAAGGAGGAATGGTATTGGGTACTGTTACCGCCCGGCTTGGTAAGGGTACTTGTCGAAGACCTTGTTGACCGCGGTGAAAATAGCATCGCGGAGCCGTTGCGCTACTTTGTCGGTTGCGTCGATCACCGCCACGCCCTGCCAGCTGACGCGATTCTTTTGGCTATCGACCAGGTCGATAAAGACCGAGGCTTCTGTTGTCATCGTTGCCCGGGAACTAACCCCAACCCCAACCCCAACAGCAGACCCGTAGTGCGCGCCGCCGGGCCGATTGTAATAAGCGCCACTCATATAGGGTGAGGTATAGGACCTCATCTTGACCTTGTCGTCCGTTCGAAGAGTCACATTGATCATCAGGTCGGGATTGTCCGCCTGGCGGTAACCGCGCTCACTCATCTCGCGGGTAATTGCTTCCCGGAAGAGCTCCCCAAATATGGGCGAGTTGTAACCACCCTCGATACCCATCGGGTCAAAGAAATTCCAGGTGCGGTATTGGCTGAAATTGGCGGACGGGTCTTCATCGCTGCGGACTTCCAGTCCGGAAGAACAGGCGGCAGTCAGCAACATGAGCAACAGAAAGGGAAAAACCGCGAGAGCCTTCAGATGCCTGAGGCTCGGTTTATCAGATTGATGCATACCGTTTATCCGGACGCCGGCGCTTGCACCGGGTACTGGGAAAAGATTTTTGCAACCGTATTCTGAACCGTCTCACGCAACTGCCCCTGCATCTTGTCGGTCAGGGTAAAGGTGGCGACGCCCTGCCAGACCATTTTGTGTTGCGATGCATCCACCATGTCGATGTAGACGTTAGCCTCGGTGTACTGGTGCACGGTGGTGCGTGTGGTTCCGCCGCCGTAGCCCCAGGGACTGCCGTAACCATAACCGCCGTAACCACGGCCGTAATGGCCACCGTACAAATACGGGTCCTGGTAGGTATTCACCCTGACTTTTTCTTCTGCACCGATGGAGACGTTAATTTGAAGTTGTGGTGTCGCGGACCTTGTATATCCGCGCGAATTCATCTGGGAGCTAATGGCATCACGAAAATGCTGCCCCAACAGGTTGGAGTAACCGTCGCCTTCGATGCCCATCTGGCTGAAAAAGTCATACGATTTGTAATGACTCATATTGACACCCGGGTCGGTGTCGGTGCGGACATTGACACTCGGCGCGCAGGCAGCCAGCAGTGTTGCCATGAGGGAAACCGCGAAAATGGTTCTGATTGATGGCCGGTTCAAAATGAAATTCATGGAACACTCCAAAAAAAGACAGGTGGCTATCCTACCAGCCGTTCACCTGGCGGTCACCTGTTTGCTACAGCCTCCAGCGCCGCAACGGCGGGTAATGTCTTGCCTTCCACGAATTCGAGGAACGCACCACCGCCGGTCGAGATGTAACTGATATCGTCAGTGACTCCGAACTGATCGATGGCTGCCAGCGTATCGCCACCACCAGCAATGCTGTAGGCCGACGATCGTTCGATGGCTTCTGCCATGGCACGGGTGCCGGCTGCAAAATTCCTGAACTCGAACACGCCAACCGGTCCGTTCCAGATGATGGTGCCTGCCCCGGCAATGATTTCGGAATACTCGATGGCGGTAAGCGGGCCGATATCCAGGATCATTTCATCGTCGGATACTTCATTGACATTTCGTACCAACGGTTCGGCGTCTTCTGAAAACGCTTTGGCTACGACCACGTCTTTCGGAATGGGAATGGATCCACCACTCGCGTGCGCCTTCTGGATCAGGAGCTGAGCATTGTGAATCAGGTCAGGTTCATATAGAGATTGACCCACATTATGGCCAGAGGCGGCAATAAATGTATTGGCGATTCCACCACCGACAATCAACTCGTCTACCTTGTCGAGCAGGGAATCGAGTACGGTCAGCTTGGTTGATACTTTCGAGCCACCCACAATGGCCAGCATCGGCCGGACCGGATCCCGCAGACCTTTTGCCAGGGCATCCAGTTCACCCGCGAGCAACGGTCCGGCGCAAGCCACCGGCGCATACCGGGTTATGCCTTCGGTTGAGGCCTGTGCGCGGTGCGCAGTGCCAAAAGCATCCATCACGAAAATATCGCAGAGTCCGGCCATGGTACGGGCCAGCGTTTCGTCGTTGCTCTTCTCACCCCGGTTGAATCGCACATTTTCACACAGCACGACATCACCCGGAGCAACCTCCACGCCACCCAGCCAGTCCTTTTGCAGCCGGACACTCCTGCCCAACAGTTCTGCCAGGCGATCTGCCACGGGCTGCAGGGAGAATTGTGGATCATATTCCCCTTCAGCGGGCCGCCCCAGGTGCGACATAATCATCACTGCGGCGCCCTTTTCGAGCGCAGTGCGAATGGTCGGCAGAGCGGCCCGTATCCGGGCGTCCGAGGTGACCCTGCCAGCGCTGACAGGGACGTTCAGGTCTTCCCGGATCAGGACCCGCTTAGCGGCCAGATCCAGGTTTTCCATGCGTAGGTAGCTCATAATTCCTCAGGCATTTACCAGTGCAATGGTGGTATCCAGCATGCGGTTGCTGAATCCCCACTCGTTGTCATACCAGCTAAGCACTTTCACCAGGTTCCCTTCCATGACCCTTGTCAGACCCGCATCAAAAATCGAAGAATGCGGATTGTGATTGAAGTCGATGGAAACCAGCGGCAAATCATTGTAGGCAAGGACGCCGGCCATGGGGCCTTCGGCGGCCGCCTTCACGATGCCGTTGATCTCTTCAATGCTGGTCGCACGGCTCGCCACAAAAGTCAGGTCGACCACGGATACGTTGATCGTAGGTACCCGCATGGAGAAACCGTCCAGTTTGCCGTTGAGTTCGGGCAATACCAGGCCAACTGCCGCTGCAGCACCCGTCTTGGTCGGAATCTGGCTCATTGTGGCGGAGCGCGCACGGCGCAGATCCGAGTGGAACACATCGGTCAGCACCTGGTCATTGGTATAAGCATGAATCGTCGTCATCAGGCCGTGTTCGATACCCACGCTATCAAGCAGCACTTTGGCCAATGGCGCCAGGCAGTTGGTCGTGCAGGAGGCATTGGAGATGATCTGGTCGGTCGATTTGAGGGTGTCGTCGTTAACACCGTAAACAATCGTGTTGTCAACGTCCTGACCAGGTGCGGAAAGAATCACCTTGCTGGCGCCCGCCGTAATGTGCGCACCTGCAGTTTCCTTGCTGCGGAACAGGCCCGTGCATTCATAAACAACGTCGACACCAAGCTCAGCCCATGGCAGTTTACCGGGATCGCGTTCTGCGAATACCTTGACGCGGTCACCGTTGACGACCAGGTCGCCATCTTCAACCACAACCGTTCCCGCGAAGGTGTGGTGGGTCGTGTCGTATTTGGTCAGGTGCGCATTGGTATTGGCGTCACCCAGGTCATTGATCGCGACAATTTGAATTTTGTCGGTCCAGCCGTACTCATGCACTGCGCGCATGATGTTGCGGCCGATACGGCCATATCCATTAATTGCAACTTTGATAGCCATTTTTCTTATAACTCCTTGATATTGATGTATTTAACAGTTTTCCGCCAGTGAATCACGGACGGCCTGGCTGACATTTTCTACGGTCAGCCCATAATGTTTGAACAACTCGTTGGCCGGTGCTGAAGCGCCGAACCGGTCTACTCCGATAATGCGTCCCTTGTCACCAGCAAAAGAAGCCCAGCCAGCGCTTACGCCTGCTTCGACCACGACACGGGCGGTCAATGCCGCCGGCAATACCGACTGGCGGTACTCTTCGTCCTGCTGCAGGAAGAGTCCCGGGTTGGGCATCGATACTACGGTAACTCCAACACCCTGTGATGACAGTTCATTTGCGGCCGCCACTGCCAGGCCCACTTCGGAACCGGTAGCGATGATCAGGGCATCAGCATTTCCTTCGGCCTCACGCAGTACATAGCCACCGCGAGCCACATTTTCAAGTTGCGCTGGTGTGCGGGGCTGGTGCGGCAGGCCTTGCCTGGTAAATATCAGAACTGTTGGTCCGTCACCATTTTCAAGTGCGCATTTCCAGGCAACCGCAGACTCAACGCTATCGCAGGGCCGCCAGACCTGGAGATTAGGAATCAGGCGCAGGCTCGCAACATGCTCCACCGGTTGATGCGTGGGCCCGTCTTCGCCGAGACCGATGGAATCGTGCGTGTAGACGTGGATGTTGCGCACCGGGAGCAAGGCTGACATGCGTACTGCGTTTCTCGCGTAATCTGAAAACACCAGGAATGTCGCGCTGTAGGGTATGAAACCGCCGTGCAGGCCAAGTCCGTTGCAAATGGCTGTCATGCCAAATTCACGAACCCCGAAATAGATGTAGTTGCCGTTCTCCGTGCCGTCATTTACGTCTGTGCTGCCCGACCAGATCGTAAGGTTGGAACCCGCCAGGTCAGCTGAACCACCAATCAGGTCCGGTAACAGGGGGCCAAAGGCGTTCAATGCGACCTGGGAAGATTTCCGGGTCGCAATATCGCCACCTTCTGCCTGCAAACCGGAAATAATTTTCGCCGATTCTTCGCTCCAGTTTTCGGGTAGATCTCCAGACATCCTGCGTTCAAATTCTTCAGCGAGCCCTCCAAAATCATTCCGGAAAGCTTCAAATTTATTGCGCCAGGCCGCTTCAACCTCTGCACCGGACTCCTGCGCATTCCAGGCCTCCGCAATTTCGGCCGGGATTTCAAACGGTGCGTAATTCCAATCCAGGTTCTTTCGCGTGGCGGCAATTTCCTCTTCACCCAACGGTGCGCCATGCGTAGCTTCCGTGCCCTGTTTATTCGGCGAGCCAAAACCAATCACGGTTCGCGTGCAGATCAACGTAGGGCGACCGGTTTCGGCTCGCGCCGTATCGATAGCCTGCTGAATCTCAACCGGATCATGGCCATCCACGCCGCGAATGACTTGCCAGCCGTAGGCTTCAAAACGAGCCGGCGTGTCGTCGGTAAACCACCCCTCGACTTCGCCGTCGATCGAGATACCGTTATCGTCCCAAAATGCGATCAGTTTACCCAGGCCGAAGCGCCCCGCCAGCGAGCAAACTTCGTGCGATACGCCTTCCATCAGGCAACCGTCCCCAAGAAAGACCCAGGTATGATGATCCACGATCTCATGCCCACCCCGGTTGAAACGGTTCGCCAGGACTTTCTCGGCCAGCGCCATACCCACGGCATTGGCAATCCCCTGCCCGAGGGGGCCGGTCGTGGTTTCGACACCCGGCGCTTCGCCATATTCGGGATGGCCCGGAGTCTTCGACTGCCACTGCCGGAAATTACGCAGTTCCGACATGGGCAGATCATATCCGCTGAGGTGCAGCAAGGAGTACAACAGCATGGAACCGTGGCCATTGGAGAGTACAAACCGGTCGCGATCTGACCAGTCCGGGTTGACCGGGTTATGTTTGAGGTTGTCCCGCCACAAAACTTCGGCGATATCCGCCATGCCCATGGGCATGCCCGGATGACCGGAATTTGCCTGTTGAACTGCGTCCATTGAAAGCGCGCGTATCGCATTTGCCAGTTGTATTCGAGTGGGCATAAGAAATTCCCGTATCAGTATTTAAAAGCCAGGATGACAATTAACAAATTTAGTCCATTGTGTACTACATGAGCAAGAGCCAACGGACGATCTGCTGGCAATATTCCGGTTTGGTTTGACGAGGGTCAGTTGCGATTTGCCGCCTTGCCGAATTTCTTCAGTCTCCCAGCCTTGTAGTCGGCCCAGAATTCATCCAGTTCTCGCCTGACCACGGGCAACAGGAAATATATTCCGAGGATATTGGGAAACGCCATGGCAAATATCATTGCGTCGGAAAAATCGATGACAGACCCAAGCTGCATGGAGGAACCGACAATGATGAAAAACAGGAACAGCAATTTGTACACGATATCCGTGATCATCGACTCGCCGAACAGATAAGTCCATGCTTTGAGGCCGTAGTAGGACCAGGAAATCATCGTGGAAAAAGCGAACATGACGACCGCCACCGTCAGCACCCAGGGAAACCATGAAATGCCCGATTCAAAGGCTGCAGATGTCAGCGCGACGCCCTGGCTGGGATCCACTGATGGGTTCCAGGTACCGGTGACGATGATGACCAGCGCGGTGATAGTGCAGACCACCACGGTATCTATAAAGGGCTCGTAAAGGGCAACAAAACCCTCGCTGACGGGACGGCTGGTTTTCACCGCAGAATGCGCGATAGCCGCAGACCCGATACCGGCTTCGTTGGAAAAAGCGGCACGCTTGAACCCCTGGAACAGAACGCCGACCACACCCCCGGCAATGCCTTGTGCACTGAACGCACCGGAAATGATGGCTGCAAATGCTGCCGGCACTTCGGAAATATTGATGAAAATGATTATCAAACCGGCAGTGACGTAGATTATGGCCATGACAGGTACAATTTTCGAAGTCACGCGAGCGATGCTCTGAATTCCACCAATGACCACCAATCCGACCAGGGCTGCAACGACGATGCCGAACAGCCAGCCTTTGTCGGCCAGCCAGCTTGATTCACCACCAGTCACCGAAACCAGTTGCATGAAGCTCTGGTTTGCCTGGAACATGTTGCCGCCGCCGAAAGACCCACCGACACAGAAGATGGCGAACAGGACCGCGAGAACTTTACCCAGTGATTTCAGCTTGTCGCTACGTTCGGCGAGGCCCTTTGACAGGTAGTACATCGGACCACCGGAAACGGTGCCATCGGTGTATTCATTCCGGTATTTCACGCCCAGCGTACATTCCACAAACTTGGACGACATGCCGAGCAATCCGGCCAGAATCATCCAGAACGTTGCGCCTGGCCCGCCCAGCGAAACCGCCACGGCGACTCCGGCACTGTTGCCCAGTCCCACGGTTCCCGCGAGCGCTGTCGCCAGGGCCTGGAAGTGAGTTACTTCACCTGCAGCAAGTGGGTCACTATAGTCCCCGCGCACCAGTTGAAAGCCCAGTTTGAATCCCCGGAAGTTTATGAACCGGAAATAAAACGTAAACAGTATTGCGGCGAATATAAGCCAAACCAGCACAAAGGGTATCTGCACACCGGCCACCGGAAACGAAGTAAAAATGATCCCCGCCAATGTTTCTGCATATGGTTTGACCGCTTCGTTGATGCGGGCGTCGATTCCGTCGTTTGCCAGTACCGGCAAAGACGCCATCAGTAAGATCAAGGCAAGGGCTGATTTAGGCCCCGCTATTTTTTTTGGCACTTGACTCTCCAGGTCGATTTCTAGGGTACAACTGTCACCGGCAGTTTGGATACCTGGACCAGCGTATTTGCAACACTGCCAAATAACTGCGTCTTGATGCGCGATGAACCTGTTTTGCCGATGATGATGTTGGTCGCGCCAAATTCTTCGCCCACCGCGCTCAATGTTTCAGCGGGATGGCCGTGGCGGATCACACCTCTTGCGTAGACACCCTTCTCTCTCAGTTCACTGACCAGGGGATCGACAATTTCTTTGTGTGCACGCTCGAGTTCAGCTTCGCGGCGTTTGTGGCGTTCTTCATTTTCCTGCGGCGTGTTGAACGAGTAAGGCGACCAATCGATCACATGCGCTACGATCAATTGCACCTTTGAGGCTTCCGCCCGATTAGCCGCATATTCCAGCGCACGGTTACTGCAGTCACTGCAGTCGACCCCCACCAGCAATACCTTGCTCATTATTCTCTTACCTCATATGAGTGGGTGCCCATACTAACCCAACATGCCCAAAGCCATCATGCCGCGTTGTCGCGCCATTTGATTGAACACCCGATCGATGCGACCTGCTCCTCAGGTCCGTGGCCGGTCTCGGCAACCTGCCTCATGGCGAGGTAAAGATCCCGCCTCACTTCCCCTGCATCCGCTTGCCGTCCACTCTCATCGAGGCGACCACGATACTGCAATTCAAGGCTGGCGTTATAGCCAAAAAAATCCGGCGTGCAAACGGCGCCATACGCCTGCGCTACTTCCTGGGCAAGGTCGGCCAGGTACGGAAAGGGATAGCCAAATTCTTCAGCAACACGCTGCATGTTCTCGAAGGAGTCTTCAGGATAGTCAGTTGGGTCATTGGACATGATAGCAACGCTGTTAACGCCAAGTTCCTTCAATTGCCTGGTATCGCGCACCAGTTTTTCATTAATCGCCTTCACGTACGGACAATGATTGCATATAAACATGACCAGCAAACCGTTTGAACCCACGCAATCCCGAAGTGTCCAAACTTTGCCGTCAACGCCCTCGAGCGAAAAATCAGGCGCAGGTGCCCCGAAATTACAAACTGGAGTGCAGGTACTAACCATTTTTTTAAGTGATCCTGATCAAAAACCGCAGTATATCAGCCTTCGGGAACGATTTTACCCGAGCAAAAATTTGAGAATTTGCTATGATTGAAGTAATTCTTTTAATTATCGCTTTGGAAGATTAAGTCTAATGGCCGTCAACCGCATAGCGCAACAACTCAGAATGGGAACCCTTGTTCCCTGCCTGATGCTGTGCATGGCGTCCGCAGCCGCCCTGGCTGACGAAACAAAAGGGCCGGCATCTATTTTAAGCAATGAGACTCTTGGCCTGATGTCAGATCATCACAGCACCGCAGTGATTGACTCTGGGTCTTTCCCGGTCGTGATCGACAACGATGCCGGTCTCAATTTTGACCTGGGCGGCAGTGAAACGCGGAAACTGCAACTCCTCCTCAATCAACCCTTGACCCTGAGTACCGGCTCAAGGGCGCAGGTACTCGATAGTGGCAGCAACCTGCTGGGGCTGGATGCAACGCTCAATGTCCCGGTAGGCAAGAATTTCAGCTTTGCCGCTGGTATCGACAAACAAGCCGGGACAGCCCGCTTTCAGTCCCTGGGCAATATCCAGTGCATGAACGGCACTTTGCGCGCCGATTCCTATACCGCATCCGGATGCCGTTTCGTTAACGAATCCCTGGCGTCAAGCGAGCAACAGCGCTTTAATCTCGGCGCACATATGAACGTCGGTAACGCCTCCGCATCGATCGACTGGTTTACTCAGGACTCGGAGTTAAACCAATCCAGCGTAAGGCGGTTGGGCGGATTGGGTGGCCGGGCAACCATGGGTAACAGCCTCTTGTCTCCCAACCTGGGCAACCCGCTGATGTCCCCCAACAGTTATGATCCCTTGCAGTACCTGAACAGTCAGGCCAGCGGCGTGAACCTCAATTTCAAAGTAGGTATTGCAACCGACACCAGCGGCGACATTCGGGTCGGCCTGGCATTCACACGTGTACTTGAAGCCGATTACCAGGGTTTGTATTCCAACAGCAGTGATGCATTGTCCTGGACGCTGGCGGAACCATTCAACTCGGCAAGAATGAACCTCGAATGGAGCCGTGGCTCTTTCAGTAGCGGCATCCAGGGTTTCTACCGTGATTCTGTTGACTTCCTGAACCGCAACAGCGTAGACAGCCTGACAACCTTTGACGTCCATTTCACCTGGCGCACACCGTGGAACGCAAACCTCAGTGTCGGCGCCAGCAATGTAATGAACGCCGGACAAGACAATACCGGCAAGACGGACAGTCAACCTGTCGATCCTTTCGAATCCATATACGGCCGTATTCCTTACGTCAGGTACAAGCAGGATCTCTGATCCTCAATCCCCCCCTGATTTTCTTTCTTTCATGATAGACTTTGCGCGATTTCGTGTATGAAGGTTAAGCAATGAACAAGATATTGATCGTCTTTTTACTCCTGTCTGCAACCCTTTCAGCATTGGCGGCTGGAGGTTTCTCATCGCTGGAAGAGCAGATGACGGGTAAGGAATTCAGCGCCGCAGGCCTGAACAAGCTTTCCCAGCAGGAACTGGATGTGCTGAACGACTGGCTTCACAGGCATTCCGTCGCAACTCTCGCCCCGAAAGTAAGCGCGAGAGTGGCCGCTTCCGGAGAAGACCAGCCCGAATTGAAATCCGAAGATGAAGATGAAGATCGTACGACGATCACCAGCAAGATTATTGGCACATTCAGTGGATGGGACGGCCAATCCGTTTTCGAGCTTGAGAACGGTCAGATCTGGGCACAGGTAAGCAAGGCCAAGTGGCACACCAAGGAGATCGAGAACCCGGTGGTGATCATCGAACCTGGCATGTTCGGAACATGGCGCTTGCATATCGAAGGTTTGGACAAAGATTGCCGGGTTAAGCGTATTCAGTAAAACGGTTGGATTTACACCCTCTTAGAGATTTCTCCGTAATTCGCTGCTCATATTTCTTTTTGCCCGCATCGACCTTTGAGCCTGCCGGCTGCGAAACAACAGGGCGCGCACCACCAGGTATGCGCTCGCTGCCAGGCCCATCAGGATGAAAGGGCCAATCGATGACGCACCGCTAAAGCCGCCCGAATCCCACCAGTACCAGCCGAAAGCGCCAATGAAAACGGTGATCACCGCGTAGCTGACCATGTTCAGCTTGTAAATCCGGTCACGTAGCTTGCGCGCACGAAACACCGCAAGATCTGCCTCTGTTACATCACGTAACTGATATCCGCAATAAGAACAGATGGCTGCCCGGCTGGAAATCTTCTTGTTGCATTCCGGGCAGGCAAAAACCGTCATATCATTCTCCAAAAAACCTCAGCTCGGCACGTAAGCCGCCTGATTCACGATTGCTGAAATAGATCGACCAGCCGTAAAGCTCACACAGCCGTTTGACAATCGCAAGACCCAGACCTGACCCTTTGCCAGTTATGTTCTCCCCGCGATAATGACGATCGAACACGCGCTCCAGGTCTTCTTCAGGAATGCCCGGGCCGGTATCTTCAACCTTTACCCGGCCGTTTCCGATCGTAATCACTACCTCCCCCTCCAGGGTGTAGCGCATGGCGTTGCCGATCAGGTTGCCGACCGTTACAGCCACTACTGATTCGGGCGCAATCACACTTACCCGGTCTTCTTCCTCCACGCGTAGCGCCAACTGCTTGTTGCCAACCAGTGGTTCATAGAGATGCACTACCTCCTGCACGATCCGGCCAACGTTGTGCGCTGTGCTGTCTTTGTCAATACCCTGCTCTGCACGAACCATGTGCAATAGAGCCGTTGTGATATCTGCTGATTGCCTGGCTGCGCGAGCAATCCGGAGCAGGCGCGTACGTACCTTGGGCTCAAGATCCGGTTGCGCCAGCAATAATTCTGTGGCGCCGGTAATCACCGTCAACGGGGAACGTAACTCGTGGCTGACATCCGCGTTGAATTCACGATCACGCTCCACCAGGTGATGAAGGCGGTCTGCGTAGCTGTCCAGAGCGGTTGCCAACTGCCCCACCTCGTCATCGGCAAAATGCTTTGACAGCCTCTCCGATGTGGCCTCCTCGCTCAGCGTATCCAGACGGGCAGCAAGGTCGGTCACCGGCTTTATGACATGGCGCGAAGACCAGGCGCCCAGCATGAATGAAAGAGCGGAAAATACAAGAACCACGCCGACCAGCGCGAAGATCAACTGTTTCTTTATCCGCTGGTTGTCACTGACGTCGTAGATCAGGAAAGCCCAAAGGTCCTCCTCTTTTCTGATCGCGGCCTTGAACACACCATCTGAGATTTTCACGTCATGAACGCCTGACGGCAGATCACGAACCTCGTCACTAACCGTGTGGTGGGGATCACCAGGGCGTGTGATATAGCCCTGGATTCTCGTGTAGAAAGGTTCGACTACGGAAGGGTCAAGACGCAACTGGCTGACGTAATCATCCAGCTCCTGGGCCAGTGTTTCACCGATCAACTGGTCTTCAAGATAATTTTGCAGCGCCAGCGTGCTGATCGCAAATAGAACGCTCAGCAAAGTACCAAGCAGCAGAAATGAGAGAACGATTCGGCTGCGGAGCCTACGACGGTACTGCATCCGGCTCCACCAGGCGATAACCGATTCCGTGACGTGTCTGAATCAAGTTACTGCCGAATGGCTTGTCGATGGCGCTGCGCAATGAGTGGATGTGGACCCTGAGACTGTCGCTGTCCGGCATTTCCTCACCCCAGACTTCCATTTCGAGCTCTGCCCGGGAAACGACATTCGGTGATGCCTCCATCAGGCAATGCAACAACTTGAGACCGATAGGATTCAAATAGATATCTTCTTTTCCACGATTGACGTTGAGTGTATCGAGGTTGTACTTGAGATCGCCAACTTTCAGCTCCCGGCTATTCCGGCGACGGCCACGCCCGGCCAATACTTTGAGGCGCGCTTCAACTTCCTGCAACTCGAATGGTTTGACCAGGTAATCGTCCGCACCGGTTTCAAATCCCGCCAGCTTGTCTTCGAGCCGGTCGCGAGCTGTCAGCATCAATACCGGGGTGTCCTTGCCTGCCTCAGAACGAAGTTTACGACAAACATCCAGCCCGTCCATGCCGGGCAGAGCCAGGTCCAGGACGATGGCATCAAAGTCGTTTACTACCGCCAGGTGCAGGCCGGTGATACCGTCGCCGGCGAAATCCACCGTGTGGCCGTGATCTTCCAGGTAGTCCCCGAGATTTGCAGCAATATCAGGATTGTCTTCAATAATGAGTACACGCATCGCTCAGAACTCATCTCCTAATACTTCAACGCCTTCCAGCCCTTTGGCCAGCGATTCGGCATCGCCGCCCTCGTCCAGTTTGATCATCAACCGGACCTCGTTCCTCGAGTCTGAATAGCGTAAAGCGTCATCGTAGGAAATCTTGCCTTCCTTGTACATATTGAACATGCACTGGTCGAACGTGATCATGCCGTGGTGGCCGGAATCTCTCATCACGAGTTTCAACTCGTCGATCTCGCCCTTGCGAATCAGGTCCTTGACCAGCGGGGTCGCCAGCAACACTTCAAACGCCGCCCAGCGGCGCGAACCGTCTAAAGAAGGAATCAACTGCTGGGCAATTGTGGCTTTGAGATTGAATGAGAGATCCAGCAAAATCTGCTCACGTTGTTCTTCAGGAAAGAAATGAAGGATACGGTCCATCGCCTGGTTGGCGTTATTTGCATGCAGCGTCGCCAGTACCAGGTGACCCGTTTCCGAAAACGTAATCGCATGATCCATCGTTTCGCGGGTGCGAACCTCGCCGATCAGGATAACGTCCGGCGCCTGCCTGAGCGTATTCCTCAGGGCTACCTCAAAAGATTCGGTGTCGATGCCAACTTCGCGTTGCGTAATCAGGCTTTTGCCGTGCTGGTGCACATATTCAATCGGGTCTTCAATGGTGATGATATGACCTGTCATTCGCCGATTACGGTAGCCCACCATGGCCGCCATGGAGGTTGATTTACCAGTGCCTGTTGCACCCACAAACAAGATAATTCCGCGCTTCTCCAACGCCAGCTCGGTCAACAATTCGGGACAACCCAACTCTTCGAAATTCGGAATGCGGGTTTCGATACGGCGACAGACCATACCGGTCAAACCCTGCTGCACAAAGGCGCTGATCCTGTACCTCACTTCCGGCCCCAGGGAATAGGCAAATTGTAATTCCTGCATGTTACGGAACTCTTCCTTTTGCCGCTCACGCATGAGGCTGAGGACTATCTCCCGGCACTGATCAGGTTTAAGCAAATCCGTCGAAATGGGTTTGATCTTGCCATGGACCTTGATGCAGGGAGGTGCATCGACCGTCACGAACAGATCGGAACCGACTTCGTCATGTAATTGCTTCAACCAGGTGTCAATGACTTTCATATTCCTGCCTCCTAATTGAACATCTTCTTGTCAACTGCCCGCCTAGCCGCTTCAAGGCGGTTGATAATGCCGCGGCCAACCAGTGCCTCAAGCGCCTGATCCAGCGTTTGCATTCCGACATTCTGACCCGTCTGAATAGCGGAGTACATTTGGGCTACCTTGTCTTCCCTGATCAGGTTACGAATGGCAGGAGTGGCTATCATGATTTCCCATGCGGCCACGCGACCACCGCCGACACGCTTCAGCAGAGTCTGGGTAATTACCGCCCGCAGGGACTCCGATAACATGGAGCGCACCATGGCTTTCTCACCGCCCGGGAATACGTCAATGATACGGTCGACGGTCTTGGGCGCTGAACTGGTGTGCAGTGTCGAGAAAACCAGGTGGCCGGTTTCGGCGGCCGTCAGCGCCAGCCGAATGGTTTCAACATCGCGCATCTCACCCACCAGGATGATGTCCGGATCCTCACGCAGAGCGGCTCGCAATGCCTGGTTGAAACCATGTGTATCACGATGAATCTCGCGCTGATTGATGACGCATTTCTTGCTGCGGTGAACAAACTCGATCGGGTCCTCGATCGTCAGAATGTGTCCCTCGACGTGATTATTGAGGTGATCGATCATGGCCGCGAGCGTGGTCGATTTACCGGAACCTGTTGGGCCGGTCATCAGGATCAGGCCACGTGGCGCATCGATGATGTCCCTGAAAATGGGCGGTGCGCCAACATCTTCAAGCGTCCAGACAGTATCCGGAATGGTCCTGAATGCCCCGCCAACACCACGATCATGATGAAAGCAATTGACACGGAAGCGTGCCAGCCCCTGGACGGCGTACGAATAATCGACCTCCAGGTTCGCTTCAAAATCGCGCCTGTGTTTGTCGCTCATCGTGCTGTAAACCAGCTCCTGAAGCTGGGCCGTATCCAGTGCGGGCAAAGTCAGCCGCCGGATATCACCATCCACACGAATCATCGGCGGAAGCCCTGATGACAGGTGCAAATCTGAGGCGTTATTCTTTACTGCAAATGCAAGCAGCTCGGCAATATCCATATTCTCTCCTTGAAACTACCCGGTCGCGTTACAATGCATCTGGCAATTACGCCAGAATACATGTTTCCGGTCCATGTCCAATACGCGCCAGATGTAACCATAAATCAAGCCCAGTCTTCCTGCAAGATGAATAACTTAAAAGAAAATCTTAATAATGTTCGTTCACGGGTCCTTTCCGCCTGTAAAAAAGCCGGCCGCAATCCCGCAGAAATTGCGATTCTGGCCGTCAGTAAGAAACATCCGGCGGAGCGTATTGATGCGCTTCACGATCTGGGCCAGGCGTCTTTTGGCGAGAACTACGTTCAGGAGGCGCTCGCAAAGATGAGGGAAATACCACACACAGACATTAAATGGCACTTCATCGGCCCGCTGCAATCCAACAAAACCAGGGAAGTAGTGCAGCATTTCCAATGGGTTCAGAGCGTCGACCGGATCAAGATACTGCGCCGGCTATCGAGCCAGCGACCGGCAAGCGAGCCGGATCTAAATGTCTGCATCCAGGTAAACATCGACCGGGAGCCGCAAAAAGCGGGAGTCATGCCGGAACAGGCGAACGAACTCGCGCGTGCTGCACTGGCCCTGCCCAAATTGCGCTTGCGCGGCCTGATGACAATCCCGCAGGCAGCATCGACGCTCCACGACCCTGCAGAAAGCTATATGCGTATGGAAGCCCTGTATCACGAACTCATTGAAAGCGGGCTGGAACTGGATACTTTATCCATGGGGATGTCGGGAGACCTGGAAGCAGCCATAATGCACGGAAGCACGATGGTTCGAATCGGCACTGACCTGTTCGGACCGAGACCAGGCGGCAACGCAAATTATCATTAAGAGGTATTCGAATTAAATGTTGATCACCTTTATTGGCGGCGGAAACATGGCCACTGCCCTGATCAGTGGGCTGGTGAATCCACCCAGGGCACACCTGAAGGTCCGGGTTTGTGACCCCAATGCCCAGGCCAGAAAGCACCTTGAAAACACCTTTGGCGTGCCGACATTTACCGATGCCGTTGCTGCAACTGAAGAGGCGAACGTGATCGTCCTGGCCGTAAAACCGCAATCCATGCCGGTGGTTCTGACAAGCCTCAAAGGACAGGTGCGACCCGACCAGCTTGTTTTATCGATCGCAGCCGGTATTACGATTTCCAGCATTTGTGATGAACTGGGCGAAGACCATCCGGTGATCCGTTCCATGCCCAATACGCCAGCGCTGATCGGTCACGGGATCACTGGAATTGTTGCGGGCCTCCGTTGCAGTGCACTGCAGTGTGAGCAGGCCGAAGAAATCCTCTCCGCCGCCGGCGAAGTCGTGTGGCTGGAGGAAGAATCACTAATGGATGCCGTTACCGCAATTTCAGGCACCGGACCAGCCTATTTCTTCCTGCTTACCGAGGCGCTGGCTGCGGCCGCCCGGGAACTGGGCTTGCCCGCCGATACGGCAGACCGTCTCGCATCGATAACTGCCTTCGGCGCCGGCGCCATGGTCGCCAGCAGCCCGGGAGAAGCTGAAGAACTTCGCCGCCGCGTAACATCCCCCGGCGGAACGACACAAGCCGCCATGGTTGTCATGCAAGATGGCAGGTTCCGGGAGTTGGTGTTCCGGGCGGCGGAAGCCGCCAGGGACCGCAGCAGGGAACTGGCTCTCAAATGAACGAACATGACGAGATTGTGACGTGAACGGTTCAGGCACAAACGCTGTTACTTATCTTGTCGGCACTTTGATCGACCTGTACACAACGGCGGTAATACTCCGCCTGTTGCTACAGTGGGTGCGCGCCGATTTTTACAACCCTGTTTGCCAGTTCCTGGTAAAAGTGACCAACCCCCTTATCGTGCCGTTACGCCGCGTAATACCGTCCATCGGAAAACTGGATACAGCGTCCGTACTGCTGATCCTGGCCCTGGAATTTTTCAGCGTCTGGATTGCCAGTCGAATCAGTTCATCACCGCTGAACTTCGAACAGATTGTCTTGTTCAGCTTCATGAAGCTGGCAGCAACGCTGTTGATCACTTACTTTTTCCTGATCATCGCCTCGGTCATTCTCAGTTGGTTGGGAGCTCGAACGCGACACCCGGTGGTCCCGCTGGTTACCCAACTGACCGAACCGGTGCTGCGGCCTTTCAGGAAAGTCATTCCGCCCATTGCAGGCATAGATTTGTCACCATTGTTCGTACTGATCGCGATACGCTTTTTACTTCTTCTGATAGGATGGTGAACTTATCTCACACGGTAAAAGGATTCAAACCCATGAAACAGTTATTTATTTCACTGCTATTGCTTGGAAGCCTTTCCTTCTCGCTGAGCAGTGAAGCACAACAATCCCAGGACTTCGGCGAATACGTTGTTCATTACAACGCCCTCAACACCAACCTGATTCCACCGCAGGTGGCACAGGGTTACGGCATTAAGCGGTCTTCCAGCCGGGCCCTGCTGAACGTGACCGTGCTCAAGAAAGTCATGGATACACCAGGCACGCCGGTTTCCGCCTTGGTATCAGCCAACGGCACCAACCTGACCGGGCAAAGACGTGAGATCGAGATTCGCAAAATAGAAGATGCGGAGGGAGCTATCTATTACATCGGCGAATTTCCCGTGCACAACCTGGAAACCTACAGGTTCAACATCCAGGTAGCAATTGCAGGAGAGGAAGAGCCTCTGGTGGTCAAGTTCAAGCAGCAATTCTTTACCGAGTAGGAGCGAATTAATTCACGATTATTGCTCCTGCATTCGCGGATAAATCCGCTCCTACGATCCGATAATCGTTAGTTCCAGCCGCCTCTGGTGCGGCCTGGTCCGGTGCTCCCAAAGATAAACACCCTGCCAGGTTCCCAATGCCAGGCGGCCGCCCCTGATGGGCAGGGTTATCTCCGAGCAAGTCAGAACAGAACGAATATGGGCCGGCATGTCGTCCGGACCCTCCATCCTGTGGAAATAGGCGGGGTCACCATCCGGCGCCAGCGCACTGATGAAATTCTCCAGGTCGCGCCGCACGTCCGGGTCTGCATTTTCCGTGATCAACAGCGAGGCGCTGGTATGGCGCAGAAATACATGGCAGACCCCGATTTTCACACCACTTTGCCGCACAAATTCCTGCAACTCTCCACTGATTTCCTGGAATCCACGGCCTGGCGTGGAAATTTCGATCGTGGAGATTGAGGAATTGACTAGGGATTCAGTCTTTGTTTCGACCATTTACCATCCTCCTGTGAATACAGAAAGCGGTCGTGAAGCCGGAATTCACGCTGTGTCCAGAATTCGACGGTTTCCGGGCTGAGAACAAAACCGGTCCAGAACGGTGGACGCGGGACTTGCGCACCCTCGTACTGGCTTTCCAATTCCCTCACACGTTGCAAAAGCGTTTCACGGCTGTCCAGGCGCTCAGACTGCTGTGAAGCCCATGCACCGATCTGGCTGCCCCGGTCACGGGTTTCGAAATAGGCAGACGCCGCTTCGTCGCTGACCTGCTTGACAGGGCCAACCAGTTGTACCTGGCAACCACTCGCTTTCCATAGAAAAGTCGCAGCGGCTCGTGGGCAGACCGCCAGTTGCCGTCCTTTAAGGCTATTAATATTGGTGAAAAAGACAAAACCATCTTGATCGAGCGCCTTGAGCAACACGGTGCGCGAAGTAACCAGTCCCCGGCCATCACTGGTCGCAAGGATCATTGCCGTTGGCTCTGGCTCACCGGAAACCCTGGCCTGCTTGAACGCCTTGTTGAATTGATCAATGATTTCTCTTGAAAGTGCCATCGGAATTACTCTTCGGCGGCTTCGGCTATTGCTTTCCTGCGCGCTTTAGCCTGCGGCAGGGTTCGCAACCACACCAGCCAGACTACCAGTGCATCCATGATGATTAACGCCTGCCACAAGTAGAGGTGAAACCATTCGAAAGCCACCTGGTTCCACTGGCCCAGGTAAAACAGGCTCACAATCCGCACCAGGTTCAATGCCTGGATGGCAAAGAAACCGATAGTAAAGCCAATCAACTTGTGCTTGATGGGCGCCGGAAATGAGAAAATAGCTGCGAACAGGATGATTACTGCTTCCACGCCGTTGCAGCCACGCTCGATGCGGACGCCAAATCCAGTCGTTTTGTCCCGGATGACATTCGAGATTGCCATGACATTATCGTCAAACATCTGGATGATCCAGACACTGATGTCAGCAATAAAAGATGTAAATGGCAGGATGACGTACTTTTCCGCCGGCTGTAGAATCTCCAACGTGAAAAGTCCAATCAGCAAAACTGTGAACAATATAAAAAAGCGGGTCATAGAAAACTGCCATGGGGCCTGTCCGGAATGCGGGCAATATTACCCAAAGTCGTGTCCGGTTGCACGCTGCCGGGGTTGCCATGAATAAACCCTTTACCAATGTTTACCTTATTGGGCCCATGGGCTCGGGTAAAACAACGATTGGGCAGCGCCTGGCAATAATGCTGAACCTGGATTTTCTGGACAACGATCATGAACTGGAAGAACAGACCGGCGCCAGCGTCAACCTGATCTTCGACCTGGAAGGTGAAAAAGGGTTCCGCAAGCGGGAAACCGCTATGTTGAAAAGGCTTACCGCCAGAAAAAACGTGCTCGTTGCAACGGGTGGTGGCACGGTCCTGAAACAGGAGAACCGTGATTTGCTTCGGAAAAGTGGCCTGGTGGTCTACCTGCGGACATCGGTGAGACAGCAGATCAAGAGATTGAACCGCGACAAAACCCGGCCCCTGTTGCAATCCGACAACCGTGAGGAGAAACTGACCCGCCTGGCGGAGGAGAGAAACCCTTTGTACCAGGAACTGGCGGACGTTACATTTCCTTCGCAAGATTGTAGCCTGTATGCAGCGAGCCATGCCCTTTACCAAACCATACTGTCGCACCGGGATGACCAGGACGATCCAGGCAAAACCATGAAATGAATATCATCAATGTCGAATTGGCGAACAACGCGTACCCTGTTTACCTGGGTCACGGCTTACTCACTGAGTCATCTCTTTGGGACCAGCACCTTGGATCGGGTAAAACCCTGATTGTCAGCAATGATGTAGTGGCGCCCTTGTACCTGGAAGCGCTGAAATCAGCGTTGAACGCTCATCATCCCGAGGTCCATATCATCCCCGATGGCGAACCGTTTAAAACCACGGAAACCTGGTATGGCATTATCGACAAACTCGTCAGCATGCAGGCGCGCCGGGATGTGAACATTGTTGCCCTGGGCGGTGGCGTGGTCGGGGATATCACCGGCTTCGCGGCTGCTTGTTATATGCGGGGTGTACGTTTCCTGCAGGCGCCGACGACATTACTTGCCCAGGTGGATGCGTCGGTAGGCGGAAAAACCGGCATCAATCATCAGCAAGGCAAGAACCTGGTCGGTGCGTTCCACCAACCAGCAGCTGTCGTGATCGATTCTGCCACCCTTGCGACACTTGCTGACCGGGAATTCAACGCCGGTCTTGCCGAAGTCGTGAAATATGGCGCCATTTGTGATCCGCAGTTCTTTACCTGGCTCGAACAACGTGCCGGCGATATCAATCAACGTGATGTTGAGGCTCTCGATTACCTGATTTACCGGTCGGTGATGAACAAAGCTGAAATTGTCGCTGAAGACGAAAGGGAAGCAGGCATCCGCGCCTGCTCAATTTTGGGCACAGTTTCGGACACGCCCTGGAAGCCGAAACCCGGTACTCGGAATTTCTTCATGGCGAAGCCGTCGCGATAGGGATGGTGATTGCTGCAAACTTGAGCGAGTCGAGAGGCCTGTGCGAACCCGGCGCCACTGAGCGGGTATCCGCACTGCTCACCCGTTTTGCCCTTCCGGTCAGAATCCCGGCAGGAATTTCGATCAACGGCTTGTTCGATGCCCTGGAACTGGATAAGAAAGCAATTGCATCAGGCCTCAGGTTGATACTCTTGAACGCCATCGGCGATGCGGTGTTAAATAGCGACAGCAGCCAGGATGAAATCATCACGGCGATGGAATATCACTTGGAGTAGACCACAATGGAATTGAAAAACGATATCCTGTTACGGGCGCTCCTGCGCCAACCGGTTGACCGGACACCCGTATGGATCATGCGCCAGGCGGGCCGGTATTTACCCGAGTACCTGAAAACCCGGGCCGCAGCCGGCAGTTTCATGGACCTGTGCCAGACACCGGAACTGGCGTGTGAGGTCACCTTGCAACCCCTGCGCCGTTTCAACCTGGATGCGGCCATTATATTTTCTGATATCCTGACCATCCCCGACGTAATGGGGCTAAAACTCTATTTCGTTGCCGGGGAAGGCCCGAAGTTTGAACACCCACTCCAGTCGGCGGACGACATCAGGAAACTGCCCAGCCCCGATGTCAATGAGTCACTCGGCTACGTGATGGATGCAATATCACTGACCCGGCGCGAACTGGATGGCAAAGTGCCCCTGATCGGTTCCAGCGCCAGCCCCTGGACCCTGGCCACCTACATGATCGAAGGTGGTTCCAGCAAGACCTTCAGCAAAGCCAAGAAACTGATTTACCAGGATCCCGAAATAGCTCATCAATTACTCGAAAAACTGGCGGCTACAGTCACCGACTACCTCAACGCACAAATCGAGGCCGGCGCCCAGGCAGTTCAGATATTCGATACCTGGGGTGGCGCGTTGTCTGCCCAGGCCTACCAGGATTTTTCACTGCGTTACATGAAGCAAATCGTCTCCGGGCTGAAACGGGAAAACGAGGGCAGGCGGGTACCGGTGATCCTGTTCAGCAAGGGCTGCAACACCCAACTCGAAGGACTGGCGGACACGGGTTGTGACGCACTGGGCGTGGATTGGACTATTTCGCTCGGCGCGGCCCGCAGCCGTGTCGGCGACCGCGTTGCGCTGCAAGGCAATTTAGACCCTTCCGTTTTACTGGCCAGCCGGAAAGTCATCCGCCACGAAGTGAGTGAAACACTGAACAGCTTTGGGCAGGGCAACGGCCATGTATTCAACCTGGGCCATGGCATTACTCCAGATGTGGATCCCGAAAACCTGTCGGCATTGATCAGCGCTGTGTGGGAACTGAGCCCGGGGTTCCATTCCTGACCTCAAGGCGGCGCCACTGCAAGGCGATTTCAAGCAACAGAGCACCCAGGTTGGATTCCAGCACCGGGGCCTCAAGAATCCTGCTACCCGGCTCCCGGCCGGAATGTGATGCCAGCGTCAGCAGCAGGCCCGGCACGTGATTGCCGGGCATCCTGGCGGTGTCACTGATCACGAGGTCAAGACCGTGGCCGGAAGAGTGCGCAACTGTGGGCTCCTGATTGCTCCAGCGCACACCCAGGTCGGTAAGAAAGTTTTCCACGCTGCGTCGAAGTGGATACTCCAGTTCCAACTGGCAGCGAATCTGCGCCAGCAGTGAACTGCGCAAAACAGGTGTATCGTCCCGTTGGAAAACTAAAGCTTCCGGTAGGGCAACCGCAAAACAGGCGCCACCACCGCTGGGGCTGGAACAGGAGATTTTGCCGTTCATGGCCAGGACGATTTTGCGGCAAATAAACAAACCCAGGCCACGATCTCCGGGGTTGTCACCGTAAGAGGGGGCGCTTCGCTGATACGCTCCGAAAATCTGTTTTTCAGCCACGGCTCCCAACCCTGGTCCCGTGTCGGTGATTCTGAACTCGAGCATTTCGCCTGTATCCCCGGCGCCAGGTACAGACGCCACTTCGACAACAATTTCCCCGGCACAAGTGAACTTGATGGCATTGCCAACCAGGTTATCCAGCAATTGCCGGACCAGGCAGGCGTCGCAATACCAATGCCGGGGCAGGCCCGGTTCCGTCACCAGTAGCAAGCGGTTATTTTTTAAGCGCGCCGCTGGCGTGTGACTGGTGATCACCTGTTCGAGTATTTCCATTCCGTCCGCCCGGTGTTTTCGCGGCACAATGTTCAACCCTGCCCCACCTTCGATAAATCTGACAGTCGAGATTAGCGATTGCATTTGCCTGCCGGAGTGTTCGATCGCCGTGAGCCATCGATCCTGTTCCGCACTCAAGCCCGAATCACCGAGTAGTTCCGCCATGCCGAGCAGGCCATTGAGAACATTGCCCAATTCATGACCAAGCATGGCCACACTGTGATCATCAGGAAAAATAGTAGATGGAAAGCCGCCCTTATGCCCCTTCATGTGAAACCCCTCAACACCGCGTGACGTCCCCCGGGAGCGGAGAACGCAGGGCGCGCGGTGCCCGTATGTATTAACTTACAGCCTCAGAGATATCTTGACAATAGCTGTCAGGATCGCCTGGACTTGATATTCTCTTGCCTATGCCCGTACGACTGCTTGTTTCCATTGCGATCCTGCTCGTCACCTTCCTGGTGCTTTTCCTGGTGCTCATTGCATCGGAAACGGCATTGACCGTCTGGCACTATTTGAAAGAAGCGCCCCTGTGGATACAGTTGGGCTACGCCGTGGTTCTTATTGGCCTGCCCTTGCTGACTCTGGTGTTTTTCTGGAACTGGTTCCGGCCTTCCAAAAAACAGAAACCAGTCAAGCAACGGGAGTTGAGCAACGAATCGTTACAGGACGAACTGCTGGAATCCGCCCGGCAGGGGATTGACGTATCCGCAGCTCTGGAAGAAATCAGGGAACAGCGGCGACGGCATGGAACCGGCGAGATTTTCATCGCCGTCTATGGTGAAGTGAGCAGCGGCAAAAGCAGCCTGGTAAATGCATTGCTCCCGGGAGCTAACGTGGAAACCGACCCCCGGGCCGGTACAACCACTGCGATCAGGCACTATTCCTGGCAGGCGGCATCCGGCGACCGCGTGGCTATCGCCGATCTCCCCGGCTTCAACCTGGAAAACGATACTGAGGCGCTGGAGGAAACCCGCCGGGCCCACCTGGTGATCTTTCTTTGTAACGGCGACCTCACCAATAGCCAGGTCAGGCAACTCCAGTTTCTGATCAATCTGGACAAGCCTGTCATTCTCGCGCTGAACAAGTCAGACCGTTATTCAGGCGATGAACTGCGTGCCCTGCTCAATGAAATCAGTCTGAAAACCTCTTCCTTGCCGCCGCTGGAAATGGACACGACGTCGGATTCGTCCAATCCGGTTTTCAGACTAATTTCATTGAGCAGGGCACGCAGTTCATCGCCTGAATAACGGTCTGACTTGTTCAGCGCGAGAATGACAGGCTTGTCCAGATT